>Ga0335075_10003294_pt1 | contig 25654 bp, 22 predicted proteins | sample Lox_Sample_24_FD_206723 | JGI IMG/M metagenome (GOLD analysis project Ga0335075, IMG submission 206723) | Soil microbial communities from Loxahatchee National Wildlife Refuge, Florida, United States - Lox_Sample_2.4 | ecosystem: Environmental > Terrestrial > Soil > Wetlands | place: USA...
GGAGAAGGTCTACGGTTCGATTCCGTAAGGGGGGTCCAGGTTGTGGAGCTTTTTCGAATATACAACTGCGCACTTCACCTGCCGCGAGTGGCACTCTGAGTGGCACTCCGCTTGGATGCACAAGCCGGTCAGCAGGCATTTCTCCGACGTGGAGCGTCTCCTTTACCGGGAACAGGTTTTGGGGTTAGGGGAATTCGGGAGAGTCGGCTTGCCGCGGGCGGCGTGCCCGCTCCCGCGCCTGGGCGTGCGCCAGCCCAGTGCCGCGTGGCCAGAACAAGAGATCTGTTCGCCGCCGAAGCGACGGGTGCGGATCCATCGACACCGGGAAGCGATCGCACCGGAGAAGATCACGATCTCGTTCTCAAGATCATTCCCAATGTCGGCGAACGCAGGGACGAAGGCCCGATGCAGATCCGGCCTTCACTTCGTCGGAACGCCCGTGCGGGGTCTAGGGCCGTCTCACCGCTCGTGTATGGCTGGCGGGCTGGTGCTTGCCGTTGCGGCTCGCGCGGCACTGCCGGCGTCGCGGTGCAGGCTGGCGATGCGGAGGGTCGCGGCTAGCGGCAAGAGTGCCATGAGGAGGAACGCGACTGTGTACGGGGTTCTGCTGGTAGCCATGCCGGGGAGCAACTGCCCGATCGGGCCGCCGAGGCGCAGGGCGATGGTCGCGGCAGCGACGCCGAGCCCGAGGGAGAGCTGCTGAGTGGTGGCCGAGAGGCTATTGGCGTGCGGCATCTGGGCGTCGGGGATGTCGCAGAAGCTGAGTGTGTTGTATGAGGTCCCACCGACCGAGCGGGCCACTCCGCTGACCAGGGCAATCACGATGATCACCAGAACCGGGGTCTGGCTGCTAACGAGGCCGGCGGCGGCGACGGAAGCGGCCAGGATCAGGGACGAGGCGAGGAGGGTGGTCCGAAATCCACAGCGGTTGAGCAGGTAAGAGGTGGCGGGCTTGATCGCGATGTTCCCCACGAAGACGAACAAGACGATGGCCCCGGACTTGATTGCTGACCAGCCAAAGACGGTCTCGAACAACAGCGGTAGCAGGAACGGCACCGCCGCTATCGCCATGAAGGACAGCGACCCGCTGGTGACCGCGACCTGGAACGTCGGAATTCGCAGCGTTCGTAGATCGATCAGCGGGTCGGGTATCCGCAGCAGATGCCGGACCGCCAGGACTAGCAGGCCCGTCGCGGGAACGCTGACCGCGAAGATGGTCGCCCATGACGGCACTTGCTGGGAGAGGAGGCTTGCAGCATAGGTCAGACTGCCGAGGGCGGCACAGGTGAGAAGAACCCCAGCCCAGTCCAGCCTAGGTGGCGCCCCCAGTGGCAGAGAAGGCACCAGGCGGATCGCGATCGCGAACGCGATGGCGCCGAGCGGGACGTTGATGAGGAAGAGCCACTGCCAGGTGGCGTAGGTGGTGATGAAGCCGCCGGCGAGCGGAGCGATGACCGGTGCGATGAGCGCGGGCCACACGATGTAGGAGATCATCCGCATCAGATCGCGCTTCGCCGTCGTAGCCAGCACGGCTAGGCGGCCGACCGGCACCATCATCGCGCCGCCCATGCCCTGGACGATGCGCCAGGCAACGAGCTCGTCGAGGCTCCTGCTAGTCGAGCACAGTAGCGACGCGAGAGTGAAGGTCATGATCGCGGTGAGGAATACCTTGCGGGTGCCGAACCGGGACACCATCCACCCGCTGATAGGGATCAGCACGGCTAGAGTGACCAGGTACGCAGTGACCACCAGCCCGACCGCCGTTGCCGGCACGTGCAGCGCTGCGCCGATCCGCGGTGCCGCCGTCGACACGATCGTCCCGTCCAGGATCTCCATGAACATACAGCCGGCGACCAGGAGACCAATCCGGCGCTGCCTCGGGTCAATCACGCCCGGCCCCCGACGCCACCGGACAGAGCGACGCGGCAGCTTCCCCGCATGTCAAGCCGGCGGCGCCGGTGCATGAGTGCCGAAGACCCGCGCCTGGTAGGTGAGCGGCGGGCTTTCGGCCGACGCGGCCATGAGCACGTGCCCGAACACTACGATGTGGTCACCTCCTGCTACCAGCTTGTCCACGGTGCACGCCACAAAGCCCGTCGCCTCCGGGATGCGTGGCACTGCGGCGGCCACCTCCCACGCGACGCCGGCGAACTTCCCGGCGCCGCCTTTGCGCGCGAAGTTCAGCGCCAGGCCGGTCTGAGAGCAGCTGAGGACATTGAGCCCGAATCGGGCGGTCTGGCGTATGAGGACGAGCAGATCCGAGCCGAGGTCCAGCGACACCAGCACCATCGGCGGCTGCAGTGACAGGGAGGCGAAGGCGCTCACGGTGGTCCCGTACGGGAGCCCGTCCGCCAACGTCGTCACGACCGAAACCGGCGTGCAGATCGAGGCCATCGCTGCGCGGAAAGCGGCCTGAAGCGCTGTCGTCTCACCGGCGGCAACCGGGATGGCAGTCATCGACTTGCGCCTGCTCAGGCGACTGACGCGAGGAAGGCCAGCGTCCGGTCATGCAAGGGCTGCTGGTCGAACTCTGGCGAACCGTGATCCGCACCGGGGACGATGACGAGCTCGGCTCGCGCTCCGGCGCGCGTGAGCGCCGCGTGCAGGCGGCGGCTCTGCCCGATGCCCACGCGCCGGTCGGCGTCACCGTGCGCGATCAGGAACGGCGGACTGGCCGCGGTCGCGTACCGGCATAGGTTGGCCCGTTCCGCCTCGGCAGGGCGATCAGCCGGGACGAAGCCGAGGAACCGGGCAGCAGATGTACCAGGGGCGTTGGCGGGCTCCATGCTGTCCTCGCGGGCGTCGTCGTCGAAGGTGAGGAAGTCAGCTGGGGAGTAATGGTCGATGACGGCCGTGAGCCGGCAGGAGAGCTCGGGCGTCGGACCCAGGCTGCCGGTCAGGCCAGGGTCGTTGTCGCCCGCGAGGGCTACCGCGTTCAGCAGGTAGGCGCCGGCGCTGGAGCCGAAACCAGCCACTCGACCGGGATCCAGCCCGTACTCACCGGCGCGGGCGCGGACCCATCGCACTGCGGCGGCTACGTCGTGGACCGGGCCGGGGAAACGGCACTCGCCGCTGAGCCGGTAATCCACCGATGCCACTGCGTACCCCGCGGCCAGCAGGAACGCCCATGGGCCCATGGCCCGGGTCCCGCCGAAAAAGCCGCCCCCGTGTGCGTAGACCACAACGGGGACTGCGGTGCCGTCTCGCGGCTGCGGGACATGCAGGTCCAGGACCAGGGGGCGGAAGCCCGGGGGCGTGGCGTAAGGCACCTCAAGGTGGCTGACCGCCCCGTCAAAAATATGCTGCGCCCTGTCGTCGGCCAGTTCCGGCCGGATCATCGCCCGCATGTCCAGGTCGGCCGGCAAAGCCAGCGCCAAGCGGCCAGCGTTCACAGGCATCGGCTCTCCTTCCCCAGCAGCGGTCAGTACCGCGTCCTCAGACCCGGATAAATGAGGTGACGGGCGGCAGTTCACCGGTGACCTCGTAGGACCCGACGTACACGTTCTTGGCATCCGTTGGGTCATGGGACGCGAAGGTACGAGCGTTGCGCCAGAACCGATCAAGCCCAAACTTGCCGGAGGTGGCCCGGGCCCCAGTGATCTCGTGCACCGTGCCGGCCGCCTCGAGCGAGGCCTCGACGCACGCGACCTTGGCGCGAAACCCGTCGACAGTCGTGGCCGCCACATCACCATTGCCGTCGGATTGCTCGACCTGGTCGGCGGTCGCGAACAGCAGCGACCGGGAAGCTGCCAGCCGACTGGAAATCTCGCCGATCCGGCGCAGGATAAGCGGGTCCTCGGCGGCAGTGGCGAACTGCGGAAGGGTGCCTCTCGTGAGCGTGCGGACATAGTCTGTGATCGCATCCAGAGCCCCGTCCCCTATGCCCTGCATCAATGCGGCGTGCAGGAGCATGACCGCGCCGAAGAGCAGGGGAGAGGGCGGATGCGCAGCATAGTGCCAGCCATCGGCGACGAAGACGTCGTGATAGGTGATCGTCTGGCTGTAGGTGCCGCGCTGGCCCATGTTGTCCCAGTCATCGTGCAGCTCGACATCCGGGTGGGTCAGCTCGACCAGGGCGTGATACCGGCCGGGACTGCCCTCTCGCATGCAGCCGACGTTGGCCAGGCCGAGGCCGCCGCTGTTGGTGTTGAACGACTTGGTCCCACTGACAACGATGCCACCAGGGGCGGGTACGGCGACCACCAGCTTGCCAACGCCGGTTTCCGCATTGGACGCCACCATCCGGAGTCCCTCATGCAGCAGCCGCCGCGCGATCTCCCGCCGCGTCTCGTCGGGCAGCGCGTTATGCCGATCCAGGACCTCGCGGCTCACCAGGGCAGTCGTTCCCCAGTTCTGGCACGTGGGCCCGTCACCGGCACCGATCTCAGTCTCGGCCCGGATGAGAGCACCCCAGCCACCGAAGAGCGTCCCTTCCCACAGCCCGCCGTACTCGGTCGGAACCATCAGGCGGTTGGCGCCCGCGTCGGCGAGCAGCGCCATGTTCTCGGCGCTGTCGCAGTTCTTCCGGTCGTCTTGCAGGCCGTTAGCGGCGAGAGCCGGGCGCAGCGACCTGATCGAGTGCACCAGTGCCAGCGCGTCAGCCGCAGCCGCGGAGGTGGGCGGGGCCGCCGTCGCGGACGGCGCGGGCATCGCCATAGCCATCTCCCTATTATGCGAATGCACATTCCGGTTCACGAAGTATGTTACGTAAGTCACTGGAGGTCAAGACTTCGCTGCTGGCGTACTGCGCGTTTGCGGTCGAGCGGCTGGCCGCACCCGATAGGTAGGGTGGACTCTCGTGAGCCTCGCCAACACTGAGCCGACGCCACCGGGTTTCCGGCCGCCGCTGCAGGCTCGCAGCAGGGAGGCCCTACAGAAGGTGCTCGCTGCTGCCGAGGACGTTCTGGCGGCAGACGGATTCGACGAGTTCACCATGACAGCGGTCGCGGACCGGGCGGGCGTGTCGGTAGGCGCGATCTATCGCCGCTTCGACGGCAAGGAACAACTGCTCGCGGCCGTTAAGGACCGGTTGCTCAGCCATCTCGAGGAGGATCTCGCCGAGCGCCTGCGTACCGCCCACCCGAGCCTCGAGGGCGTGGTGGCTGCGTTCGCCACGGCAATCGCGGACGCGTTCGCGGCGTCCGGTCCCGCGTGGCCTGACCTCCTCCAGAGCGCTGGCAAGCCGCTTAAGGAACGCGGCCTGGGGGCACTAGAGACGGTCCGTCAGCTCTTCGAGCAGGCGTCCGCGACATATCGCAGCGAGGTGCGGCGCTCGGATCCGCCAGCGGCACTGGCTGCAGTGGAGCGGATGATGACGGGCGCCCTGATTCATCAGGCCGCGATGCAGTTTTCCTCCCGCGGCACTGTTCCGATACAGGCATACGCTCAGCAGCTCAGTGATATGGCCATCGCCTACCTGCTCACTCCGGATCATGTGACTCCAAGATCGTGAGGACCGGGCGGCAGCCAACCACGGATCGACCGTAACGGCCAAGGCCCGGTGAAATCATGGCGGACTCATTTGCGGTTATCGCGATCCTTCAGTCGAATGATTTGTCCATTATATTGGACAGTTGTCAGTCTTGACGGATACATCAAATATGCGGGTTACTTGTGGCCAGGGTTGAGCCAGCTAGCCCGGACGTAGGACCATCCGCTTGCTCGGCAACGCCAAGCATTATTGGCCTGCGGTGCAGGAGGCACAATGGGCGTCTTCTGAGACGACAGCGGCGTACAGCCTGGCCACCTCGCCCACCACCCAGGCCCCGCCGAGCACTCTCGGTGCCAGACCTCATGGCGGATCTGAAGTAGGAGGATCTGTGGAAGTTTCGCGGAGAACAGCCCTAAAGAGCTTGGCGGCTGTCGCCGGGGCCGGCGCGGTATCGGTATCCGGGTCATCCGGGCTTGCGTATGCTGCATCGGCCGCGCGGAACCATGGTATCCGCGCCGAGTTGGAGGGTCTGCCATCCCTGCGCGAAGTCTGGGAATGGGAGATCTTCATGAATGGCCTGGGGACGCGCTGGACGGGCAGCCCTGCGCATGGCAGATTCGTGGAATTTCTCGCTGACCAGTTCAGCCGCATCGGCTGCACAGTTGGCCGCCTGCATTACACCTTCCCTTACTGGGAAGCAGGCAGGACGGCGATCACGATCGATGACGGGCTGGGCAGGAACGTTCCGGTCTCCGGGCACATGCGTCTCTCGAACCAGACTCCGGGCCCGGCGTATGAGCTGGCTGCCACGACTGTGACCGCACCGCTCATCTACGGCGGAACGTATCCCAATATCAGTGTCGCGGCAGGCGCTGCGACAGGCAAGATTCTCTACTTCGACCATCCGCTGGTTCCTGAGGCGTATACCCCGCCAGCCCCGGGTGCCCTGTTCCAAACGATGGCGACGTACCCGGCCGGCACGCCGTTCCCGCCCCCAGGCTTTCAGCCCCCGCCTCAGCCGCTCCCGCCAGGGACCACAGACAACGCGGCCTACGGAAGTTTCAACTTTGCCGGGTTCACGCTGCCTGCTGGCTGTGCCGGAGTGATCGTCGGATGGCAGAACATCTCCGAAGGGAACGCGCTCTATCAGAACTCGGGGCTGAGTGAGATAGGGATACCTGGGCTCTTTGTCGGGCCAGCGGCCGCCGGGACCATGCGGAAGGCAGCTCAGAAGGGCGCGACCGCCACGATGACGCTAGATGCCACCGTTACTCCGAACACGCCGACGGACACGATTTTCGCTACCCTGCCTGGAGCATCCGAAGAAGTCATCATCGTGAATACCCATACGGACGGCCCGAACTTCACCGAGGAGAACGGCTCGCTCGGCATCTTGGCGCTGGCACGGCACCTGGCACGTCTTCCGCGCAGGAGCCGTAACCGCACGTTCGTGTTCGTAATGGTAACGGGACATCTCACGCCCCCATACTTCGAGCCTTGGGAGAACGCCGGCTTCATAGGAAGCAATCCCAGCCTGATCTCCCGGACGGTCGGGGGACTTACAGTGGAGCATCTCGGCGCGATGGAGTGGTGCGACGATGCCGATCTGCAATACCGCCCGACCGGTCTGGTGGAAACCACCATCTGTCCCGTAAATCCCCTCCCGGGCAAGACAACGTCAGCCGTCTCCAGGGCGCTGCTGGGTTCCCTTCGGCGTAGCCGTGATACGAGGGTGGCCCTTACCAACGGCCTCTTCCTCGGGCTCGGTGGCGCCTTCTATGCCGCAGGCATTCCCCAGATTGGTCACATCCCAGTACCGAACTACCTGCTGGCGGCGCCACCCAGCGGCTATATCGAGAAATCCAATCCGGAGCACATGTATGGGCAGATCAAGCTCTTTGCCGATGTGCTGCACACAATGGACAACATGAGCGCCGCTGAACTCAGGGGAACGTAAGAACCCGCCAGACCCAGCATTCCGTGCGACCGCAGCAGGTGGCCAGCGCTGATCATTCACGCTTGCCGGCCGCTGTCCTGATAAGAGAGACGAGATGGCGGAAGGACCTAGGAGGCGCTGGGTGATGGGCACCGGCGGGCGGTATCGCCGGCCAACTGCGTTCTGTACCGCGCTCACCGTGATTACTGTTTGCGCTTGGTCTCTGCCTGCCGCCCGCGCGTCTGCCGCAGCGAAACCCAGTGTGGTGTATGTCAGCGCCACCGCAGGCGGAAGTGGCGACGGCTCGCGTCAGGCCCCATTCAATTCGCTCTCCTCGGCGGAGGCGGCTTCAGGGCCAGGTGCGACCATTGTCGTGCTGCCTTCACCGCTTTCGGTCGCACCGCTCGATGGCGGAATTGCGCTCAAGCCCTACCAGACCTTGATCGGTGCTGGGCCGTCTGTGCTTCAGCAGCATGGCTCCTTGACCGCGGCGCCAAGGATCACCAACAGCTCGGGTGCGCAGAATTCTGGCGATGCTGTGACGCTGGCGAGGGGCGACACTGTCGAGAATCTGGAGATCGTGAACCCCTACCGTGGCGGAATCTACGGACTCAACGTCCAGAGCGCACGGGTTGAAGGCAACAACATCAGCGGAGCTAACAGTTCATGTACGGTCGGCTTCGTGATCTATTTCCCGATCCCTTCAACGCTGACGAATGGGTGGGCCGGCATCATGCTTGATGCCGATGCGGGAGCATCGTCGCTCGAGATTGAGAACAACTATGTGCATGACGCGGCTTGCAGCGACGGGATCGACCTTCGCGCTTCGGGAACTGCGACGGTGCGCGCGGCTATCGATCGCAATAAGGTTCTCCGCTTGGCCGAAGGCACGACGGTCGGCTCGGTTCTTGGCATCGGCTTGCAGACACGGGACAGCGCCCGGCTTACGGCGACCGCCGACAGCAACTCTGAGACGGACATCGGAAGTTCCGGCGCTGACTGCGAGGGTCTGTTCACCAATCAGACCGGAGGCACGCTGGTCTGGACGGTCGACCACAATCTTTTCGGGCACGGTATCGGCGGAGCGTCTTGCAACGGCGGTGAGTTCTTCACCGGCCAAGGAGATGGCACACAATCGATTCGAATCAGCGACAGCCTGTTCTACGACGATCCTGGGGACATGCTCGAGGAGAATAATCTCGGTACGGGATCAACGATGAATATGACCCTCGACCACGTTACGGTCGCTCACACAACACTGGCGACCCCTGCTCCCACTGAGCCGCCGATCCCGGCGGAATCGTTCGGCTCATTCACTGGCCATGGCTTCTGTATGAGTCAATTCAGCACGGGGCCCGAGGCGGTGACGAACTTCCGGATGATCGACAGTCATTTCTCAGACTGTCTCTCCGACGGTATTTTCGCGTTCTACGCTAACCTTCCCGGCTTCGGGACAGGACCAGGTGCGGAGTCCGCGCTCGACATTGAGAACAGCAGCATTACGAACGTTGGGCAGTACGCGCTGCACTGGGTCAACTACGCCACGCTAGACAGGTTGCAGATCACAGCGTGGCGCGACACGTTCGCGAATGCGCACGGCGGGGCGATGCTCGGCTTCGACCAGGCACCCGGTGCGACAACTCTCGCCCCGAGGATCGACCTCGGCGATGCCGGTTCCTACAACACTGGGGACAACTGCATCTTGAGGCCGGAGATGCTGAACGCCGAGACGATCGGCTACAACGTGACCCTGCAAAAGGACTGGTGGGGAACTCCGCTCGGCCCTGTGCCCAGCTCGCTGTCCGCGACGGACGGAGCAATCCCGGTTACGCCGTTCCTGCAAGCGCTACCCAGAGGCGGGTGCGCATAAGGGTCATCAGCCAGGCACCCTTGACGTCCCGCTTTAACTGGCTGTCTGGCTGCCGGGCCCGGCCGCACGCCACCAGGCTCGGCAACGGGTTCGGGATCCCCAGGCCAGCGGCACGAAGATGATCAGTTTAGAGTCGCTGAGAAGCCCTGTTGCATGCTGAGTTCCGCAGGCCGAATAAACGGCGCAGGCCGGAATCACGACGTATGGCCGCGCGCCGGCTCACTCGTCACCATCCGCGCCGTGTGGAGGTCTGCTGGCTCACAGCGGACGGGCGTCTGGCGGAATGGACGATTCTGGGAGTACGGCGGTGTGATGTGGTAGCCGATCGCTTCGACCTGGTGGCTCGCAATGTGCGCCGGCTGCGGCACGAGCGTGGCTACTCGATCAGCGAGCTGGCGCGCCGGGCCTCGCTGGCCAAGCAGACCCTGGCCAGCATCGAGGCCGGCGAGGCCAACCCGACGGTCCTGACCCTGACCGGAGTCGCGGCCGCGCTGGAGATCCCCGTTGCGCATCTGCTCACGGAGTACGGATCGCCGGTCCGGGTGCGGCGGGCACAGGACGCGAGCTGGACAGACAGCCCAGATGGCGGGATACGGGAGCTCGACCGGATCTACGGCTTCGGCTACGTCCGAACCACGCTGATCCGGCACGCGCGGGGCACCGGCCCCAGGATTGCTCATCGCCGGCACCGGCCTGGGACCCTCCATCACGCCTATGTGGTGACCGGGAAGGTCAGCCTCGGCCCGACCGGCGAGGAGGTCACGGTGTCGCGTGGTGACTTTGTCCGGTTTCCCGGGGACGTCCCGCACCAGACACTCGTGCTGTCCGACACGGTCGTCATCCACATGGTGACCACGGTTCCGCACGTCTCCCAGCTCGGGCACCGGCCGCGCTAGCCGGCCAGAGGTGCGTCCGATATAAATGACGACCGGCTGGTTGATTTACCTGAGCGCCGGGCGCTACAAAGAATGCAGGATCAGCAATCCGCGCTGAGAGAGCCGCCCATGGCCGGCAAGCCCGACGTTTGGGTGTCATTTGTGGGCGGCACGCGAGTCGGGGAAAGTGGCACTGGAGCGGATCACCGAATAACCGGTCCGCGCGGAAGGAGCCGAAGATGGCCAGGGGCGGCAGCGGCACTCCTGCCGTGTTCGCGCAACCAAGGATCGTGGCCGACGCGGCCGGCCCTTCGGGCACCCTGATGCTCCGCTCGACCGATCCGCTGGGCGAATATCCGGTGACGGTCGTGCACAGCCTGCGGGAATGGGCCCATGCCGGCCCGGGCCATCTGCTGGTTGCCGAGCGGGAGCCGGACGGCGGGTGGCGCGGATGGAGCTATGGCGAGGCGGTCTCCGCGGCCGACGCGATCGGCGAGGCGCTGCTGGACCGCAGGCTCGGACCGGACCGGCCCCTGATGCTGTTGTCCGGCAATGGCGTGGACCATCTGCTGATGACGCTCGGAGCGATGACCGCCGGCGTCCCCGTCGCCCCGGTCAGCGTGGCGTATTCGCTGCAAAGCCACGACCATGCCCGGATCAAGGCCATCGCGGGCCTGATCGGCCCAGGCGCGGTGTTCGCCGACGACGCTGACCGCTTCGACGCGGCTCTGGATGCCCTGAGCGCGGTCCCCGCCATCGTCAGCCGCGGAACCAGGACCGGGGCGCACCGGCTGCCTGACCTGCTGGCCACCGAGCCAGGCGTACAGGTCGCCAGGGCCTACGACAGCCTGCACACTGATGGCACGGCGAAGATCTTGTTCACCTCTGGCTCGACCGGCACGCCGAAGGGCGTGCTGAACACCCACCGGATGCTGTCCGCTAACCAGCAGATGATGCGGCGGGCATGGCCGTTCCTGACGGCCGAGCGGCCGGTGATCGTGGACTGGCTGCCGTGGAGCCACACGTTCGGCGGCAACCACAACCTGAACATGATCCTTACCTCGGGCGGCAGCCTTTATGTCGACGCCGGCCGGCCCGCCCCGGGTCTGTTCGCCCAGACGATCCAGAATCTGACCGAGGTCCCGCCGACGATCTACTTCAACGTGCCGGCCGGTTACGCGCACCTGGTCCCTGCTCTTGAAGCCGACGCCGATTTCGCGCAGCGGTTCTTCTCCCGGCTGAGGCTGATGTTCAATGCCGCGGCGGCGCTGCCTGGCGGGCTGCGCGACCGCCTTGGCGCCCTGGCCCGGCAGACGACGGGGCACGCGATCCCGGTCACCGGATCGTGGGGTGCCACCGAAACCGGGCCGGCGGTGACCACAGCCCATATGGAATACGCCGATGCCCGGTGTATCGGCGTGCCGCTGCCCGGCACCGAGGTGAAACTCATACCGGTCGGGGATGCCTATGAGATCCGGGTCAAGGGACCCATGGTGACCCCGGGCTACCTCGGACGGCCCGACCTGACCGCCGAGGCGTTTGATGAGGACGGCTTCTACCGGTCCGGCGACGCGGTCGCGCCGGCAGATCCTGGCGATCCTGACGCCGGCTTGCTGTTCCGCGGTCGGCTGGCCGAGGACTTCAAGCTCGCCACCGGCACGTTCGTCCGCGTGGGCGCGGTCCGGACGGCCCTGCTGTCCGCGTTGCCGGTTCTGTCCGACGCGGTGCTGGCCGGCGAGAACCGCGCCTTTGTGTGCGCGCTGGCCTGGCTGAATGCAGCCGAGGCCCGCAAGCTGCTGGGTGCGGATCCGCCGGCGGACGGTGAGCTGGCCAGCCACCCCGATTTGGCTGAGTACCTGTCCCGCGCCCTAGCCGGGCACAACGACGCGGCAGGCTCATCGGCCCGCGTCGAGCGGCTGCTGGTCATGACCCGCCCGGCTGACCTAGATGCCGGGGAGATCACCGACAAGGGCTACATCAACCAGCGGAAGGTACTGGCCCGCCGGGCGGAGCTGGTGGAAATGCTGTACGCCGACCCGGCGCCCGCGGGGGTCGTTGTCGCCGAGAGGAACGCGTAATGCGCTATGAGGACGTCGCCATCCCCGCCGGCATGGCCTGGAGCTCGCCGTTCGTCAAGTGGCAGGGCTCTCTGGCCGAAGTCTCCAGCCTCGACCTCGCCGCTGACGTCACTGGCCGGGCATTGACTGAACGAGCGGTCCGGCCGGATCAGGTCGACGGACTCGTGCTGGGCTGGACCATCCCGCAGCCTGACATCTTCTATGGCGCGCCGACGCTCGCTGCCCGGCTGGGCGCCGGGGCTGTGAGCGGCCCGATGGTCAGCCAGGCCTGCGCCACCTCGGTGGCCTGTCTGGCGGCCGCGGCCGGCGCGGTAACCGCCGGCGCCGGGCTGCAGCTCGTGGTCACGACCGACCGGACCAGCAACGGGCCGCAGGTGCTGTACCCGACGCCGTCGTCGATGGGCGGCGCCCCGACGTCGACGAACTGGGTGCTGGACAGCTTCGCCCGGGACCCGTGGGCCGGCACCTCGATGCTCGCCGCCGGCGAGACGGTGGCCGCCGAAGCCGGGATCTCCCGCCCCGAGCTCGACGAACTGACCGCGCTTCGTTCGGATCAGTACGGCAAGGCCCTGGCCGACGACCGCTCCTTCCAGCGCCGGTACATGGTCGAGATCCAGATTCCTCAGCGCCGCAAGCCGCCGCGGGTGATCGACGCCGATGAGGGCATCCGCCCGGCCGTACTGGAGGAGATCGCCGCGCTGCCTCCCGCCACCCCTGACGGGCTGCACACCTTCGCGACCCAAACTCACCCGGCGGACGGCACCGCGGGCACGCTGGTCACAACGACCGCGAAGGCACGGGAACTGGCACGCGGCGCCGGGGTGGTGCGGCTCCTGGCGACCGGATTCAGCCGGGCGGCTCGCAGCCACATGCCGCAGGCGCCGGTCCCTGCCGCACAGGCCGCCCTGCAGGCCGCCGGCCTGACCATCGGCCACATCGATGCGGTCACCACTCACAACCCGTTCGCGGTGAACGACATCTACTTCTCCCGCCAGACCGGATTTCCCCTGGAGAGAATGAACTCCTACGGCTGCAGCCTGATCTTCGGCCATCCCCAGGGGCCGACCGGGCTGCGCTCGATCACCGAGCTGATCGAGGAACTGCGCCAGCGTGGCGGCGGCACGGGCCTGTTCACCGGTTGCGCCGCCGGCGACTCCGGAGCGGCCGTGGTCCTCCGGGTGGATGACTGAGGACGTCTCAGAGTTCCGCGACGACCGACGACCGGATCAGGTCCCAGTCGATGTCAATGCCGAGACCGGGACGCTCGGGAGCACGGACAAAGCCGTCGCGGTCGATGCTGATCGGCTCGGCGAGCCCATAGGACAGGTGTTTGAGGTCGATCAGTGATCTTCACAGTGGTTCCGGCCCTTCCCATCGGGGGATGGCCGCGTCCGGCCCGGGCCCGTCTTCCCATCCCACATGCGTGCTGCTCAATGCAGGAACCACGCCGCCGGCGGCACAACCTCGGCCTGCACAACGGACGGCCACGACGTGAGAATGCCCAGCACGCCACGGTGAGCGGTATCGATAAAGCACTCGGTATGCGCGCGGATCTTCGCCGGATCGTCGCTCAAGAACCAGTCGTCGCCGTCGCTCAGCAGAGCCAGCGCGCCCGCAGCGGCGGGGTCATGGTAGCTGAGCATGAACACCCGGCGGAGTTCGTCGACCAGCCGGACATACATCGCGATCAGTCGACTGTTCCCGGTCGCCTCGGCAAGTCTCATCCACAGCTCCGCGTCCGTCTGGAGCACCGAGGGAAGGCCTCCGTCACGTCGCGCTGAATCGACCCTCGCCCGGTACCTTGACATGACCTCAGCACGGTTGTCCACCGGCATGTTCCGTGCTGCAAGCTCGGCAATCGCGGGCCCGAGGATCCGCCAGACCTGGAAGAGCTCGTTGACCGACCCAAGCGTGAGCGGCGTCACCTGATATCCGCGACGCGGAAGGGTCCGCACCAGGTTCTCGCTGTCCAGCCGGGTGAGTGCCTGGCGGACTGGGGTAAGGCCGATGCCCAGGTCGGCGGCAAGCTGCCGCTCGGTGATCCGCAGGCCTGGAGCCAGCCGGCAGTCAACGATGCGCTCGCGCAGCGCCACGTAGGCCTCGTCAGCGCGTGAGGGCGTCTGGCTGTCATCTGAAGTCACGCAGGCTCCGGTTGGAAGTGCCGGCTCAGCTTCTGATGATACGTGTTGAACGCGATTGAGCCTTGACACATCTCATCACCGTGCGCGATGCTAGATATCAGACGATCCAAACTGAAATTTCAGTTGCATGCTACTTGGCAACTGAGGCGGGCCCTGCGGTAACCCCGCGCAGGGGCCGAGCCCGTCGGCCGGCAATCGCTTTATCGCGACGTTCGCTGATAACAAGGAGCGCCGTCATGCCCGCAGCTGGCACAGGAAACGAAGGCCCGTTGGCCATCCCGTCGGCCCGGCGGGCCGACGTTGACCCAGGTGCCTTCCGTGCAGTGATGGCTGCGGTGTGCACGCCGGTCTCGGTCGTGACCGCGATGGCTGGCGACAGGCCGCACGGCAGCACGGTGAGCGCGTTCGCGTCGCTGTCGTTGAATCCCCCGATGATCCTGGTCTCGCTGGATCTCGGCTCGGAGTTGCTCCGTCATATCCGGGATAGTCGCGCGTTCGGGCTCAATATCCTGCATGACGGCCAGGCGGAACTGGCCGCTTCCTTCGCCAGGAAGGGCGGTGACAAGTTCGGCGGTGTGAGCTGGGTCTCCCAGGCTGGAGTCCCGCGGTTGTCCGGGTGCGCGGGATGGCTGGGATGCGCCGTGGAGCGCCTGGTGGACGGCGGCGACCACGTCGTTGCCTTCGGACGCGTCATCGACGCGAGCCATGCGGCCGCCCGGCCCCTGACCTATCATCAGCGCCGGTTCGGCACGCACCAGGACCTGCCTGGCGATGGCCAGCCTGCCCGGCCGCCGCTGCCGACCAAGGTGCGGTACATGCGGACCGTGCCAGGCAGGGACGGCGACGCCGAGGACCGCACCGGAACACGCATGATCGAGGCGTGGTTCGCCTTCACCTAGTGCTAGGGCGTGTTTCATAAGTGGCGGGGCAGCCATTCGTTGATCGCGGCGAGGTGGACGGTGGCTTCGTAGCGGACGGCGAGTTTGTCGTAGCGGGTGGCGACGGCGCGGTTGCGCTTGAGCCGGCCGATGCCGCACTCGACGGCGTGCCGCTGCTTACAGGTTTCGGGGTCGAAGGCGGGCGGGCGGCCGCCGCGCCTGCCCTTGTTCTTGCGGTGACCTGGTCGGCCTTCTCCGGGATGGTGCACCGGATGCCGCGCCGGCGCAGGTAGGCGCGGTTGGCGCGGGAGCTGTAGGCCTTGTCGCCCAGTACCCGGTCCGGCCGGGTGCGAGGCCGGCCGGGGCCGGGCCGGGGCACCCGGATACGGCCCAGCACGGCCTGGAACTGCGGGCTGTCCCCGCGCTGGCCCGCGGTGATGACGATCGAAAGTGGTTTCTGGCGCTGCTCGCAGGCCAGGTGGACCTTGGTGCTCAGCCCGCCGCGGGACCGGCCCAAGCCGTGATCATCCGGCTCGGTGGCCACGCCGCCGGGCGGCTCGGCCTGCAGATCCCCCTTTTCCGCGCCCCGGCCGCGTGCTGGTGCGCCCGGGCGGTCGTGGAATCGACGCTGACATCCCAGGTAATCAGCCCGGCCGCGTCCGCGCGGGCCTGCAGCCCGGTCAGGATCTGCCGCCAGGTCCCGTCCCGCTGCCAGCGGCGGAACAGGCCGTACACCGTCTGCCACGGCCCGTACGCCGGCGGCACGTCCCGCCACGGCGCACCGGCCCGCACCCGCCACCGGATCCCGTCGATGAGCTGCCGTTTCGTCCACTTCGGCGGGCGGCCCGGCTTCCGGCCGGACGGCAGCAACGGCTCCAGCACCGCCCACTGCGCGTCCGTCAGGTCCGCCCGCCTGCTCACCATTAAGGTGGCCACGAGGTCTCCGTGCAGATGGTCTTCTTGGTCGTTGACTCATCTACCGGAGACCTCACTCATCCCGTGTCAGCGACACGCAGGCAACTCAAGATCACCCCGGGCCACTCGACCCACTTTTGAAACACGCCCTAGTCCTCTCCCGTTGTGGCCCAGTCGGCCGGGACGAGGACCAGGTCATAGGCCACGTCGAAGTACGGGCCAGGCATGCCGCTGGCCTGGATCTGCGCGGGATCGTTGACGACCGGGAAGTCCAGCACGAGCCCGTCGCGGACCCCGAAGGCGGCGTCGATGCCCAGGTAGGGGTCACCGGCGACGAACAGGTGGGTAATGAGCGGCCGGTGTCCCTCGGCTTCGACCCGAACGTGGATGTGCGCCGGACGCATTGGCTGGCGGCCGGCGGCCCGCAGCCACTCTCCTCCCGGGCCGTCGGTTGGGACGGGATAACTGCACGGCCGGACAGTACGGAACCAGTAGCGGCCGTCCGCTCCCGTGGTCAGCAGGGCGCGCAGGTCACCCGCCCGCATGTCGTCGTCCTGGACGTCGTAAAGGCCGGCTTGGTCGGCCTGCCAGATATCAATCCGCGCGCCTGCAAGCGGCTGGCCGTCGGTGTCCAGCACCTTGCCGTGCATCAGCGTCTGATCCCCGCGGGCCCACTGCTTATCGGTCGCGATGATCTCGCCCATCTGCCGGGCGGGAGCCTCGGAGTGGAATGGGCCCTCGACGGTGGTCGGGGTCATATTGGCCGGCCCGGCGTTATTCAGCGCGTCTACCAGGGTGGAGCAGCCGGAGGTGTCTGACATGAGGATGAACTCGTTACGCGCCTCACTGGTCCAGTGACCGACACGGGTCAGGAAGTCCAGCCCAGTCATCCATTCATCCCAGCTCACCTGGTTCTGGCGGATGAAGTCGTGAAGGTGGCTGACAAGGGACCTGGCGAGCTGGTTGATCCGCGGATCGGGTCCGTTGATCTGGGACAGCACGGTGGCGGTGATGCGGTCTGCGCCGAGGTTGCCCGGTGCGGTGGTTGTCCCGGCGGCAGCGGCTGCGGTCCCGGGAGCTGGGGTCTGGTTCACGAACGGTCACTCCGGTGGGTCGTAGGAAGAAGGCGGCTGTCTGGCAGGACAACGCACTTGGCGTGCGGGGAGGCCGCCTGCGCGGACCAGGCGGTCGGCAGCTGGTCGAGGGTGAAGGTGCGGACGTCGATGTGCAGCTCGCCGCTGGCGAGCTTGGCCCACAGCCAGTTGAGGGCGGCCCGCTTTTCCCGCAGTGGCGTCTGCAGGCCGGCGAAGCCAGTCAGCGCGAGCTGCCGGCCGCGCAGCAGGCCGGCAGGCAGTTGCGCGGTGGCGCCGGCGAGGTTCCCTATGTTGATGACCCGGGCGCGTGGTGCGCATGTCAGCAAGGCTGCTTGCAGCGGCGGGCCGTACAGGCCGTCGAGGATGACGTTGACCGGCCCGGCCGCGGCCGCCAGCCGGGCGCAGAGACTGGCCTCTTCCTCGCCCGGCCGCAGCGCCACGAGCGCGTCCGCGCCCATGGGGAGCAGCCGGTCCAGCGCCGCCGGGTCGCGGGCTGCCGCGGTGACGCGGCCAGCCCCATGCAGACGGCAAATCTGCACCGCTAGCTGGCCGACCGCCCCGGTCGCCCCGAGTACAAGAACAGACTCACCTTCCCGCAAGCCGGCCGTCTCGATCAGCGACATGAACGCCGCTGTCCCGGAGTTGCCGACCGCCGCGCCCAGGACCGGATTCAGGTCATCTGGCAGTGCCAGCACATCATCGTCGGGCACCACCGTGTGCGTGCTCAGGGCGCCGGGAGTCGAAGGAGAGGCATGGCACTCGGCGTAGACCAGAGTTCCCGCTGGATAGCGGTTGGAGGCGAGGACGTGCCCCACGCACTCGCTGCCGGGGACGTAGGGACTCTCGTAGCGTGCCGAGTGGAAATCGCCGGAGGCGATCAGCAGGTCGAGCGGGTTAAGGGGAGCGGCGACAACGCCCAGCAGGGTGCTGTCGGCGACTCGTTCCGGCAGGCGGACCGACTGAATACTCGGGGCGGTCCCCGGAGCGGCGACGACCGCGGCAGGCACCTCGCGCCGGGCTGAAGTGCGCGCGATCACCGGAACATCCCGATGAATGCCGTTCCCTCCGGAAGGCCGTCGCGGGCGATGTCCCGACCGATGAGATCATTACTGTCGAAGCCGAGCTCGTCGAGTACGGCGCGGGTGTCGGATCCGGGCGGCCCGGCGGGACGCCCCGGCCGCGGCGGGGTGAGGGACAGGCGGCGCGAGGGACCTGACATCCGGGCGCGGCCGAAGCCGGGGTGCTGCCGCTCGACGGACAGGCCGCGCGTGCGGGTCACCTCGTCGTCCATGAGGTCGGGCTGGTCGACAAGGATGTGGGCGCCGATCCCGGCGGCGGTCAGCCGGTCAACCCAGGACTGTGCCGGTGCGGTGCGGAATGTGGTAACCAGGCCTTCTTCGCTGAGGTCGGCGAGATCCGGGACCGCGTCCAGGCCGGCCGGGGCGCAAAGGTAGAACCAGCGGTCGGCGGCGGGATAGAGCCGGTCGAAGAGGCCCCGCCCCTTTGCCGACGGGCCGCGCGGCTCGTCCCACACCCGGCCGGGGAAGGCCACCATGTACGGGATCTGCAGGAACGTCCCGCTGTGGGCGAGTGAGGACTGCACGTGCTGGCCGGGGCCGCCGCGCATGCGGTGGTAGAGGGCCAGGAGCACGGCGAAGGCCGCCAGGTTGCCCGATCCGTAGTCGTTGTAGGGGTAGGGCGCCATGCGCGGTTCACCGTCGCCGCCGAGCCGGGTCTGCATTCCGGTTGGGCCCTGGCCGAGTTGCTCGCGACCGCGCCAGCCACCGCGGTAACCCTCGTGCCCGAAGGCGCTGATCGAGGCGTAGACGAGTCCCGGGTTTCGCTGGCGCAGGGCCTGCTCACCGATGCCCATCCGGTCAGCGACGCCGCGAGTGAAGTTCTGCACGAAGACGTCGATGCCGTCGCTGACCCGTTCGAAGACGGTCATGCCCTCGGGGGTCTTCAGGTCCAGCATGACCGAGCGCTTGCCGCTGTTGGTGTACAGGTGCATGCCGAGCTGCCGGTCGGTGAAACTGTGAATTTTGACCACCTCGGCGCCGTACTCGGCCAGCACACGGCTGACCGTGGGCCCGGCGAGCACCTGGGCGACGTCCAGGACCCGGATGCCGGCCAGTGCCGGGGAGATCTCGCCAGCGGGGGTGGGCGGAGTCGCCGGGGGGGTCACGGGGCTTTCGAGCTCGGCGAGGATCCCGGCCCGGTCGGCGTCCAGAGGGCGGCGCGGGAACGGGACCTTCGGAGGCGTTACCGACATGCGGATGGGAAAGCCGGCCTGGGCGGTGCGGCCGAGTTCGGGATCGTCGAGGTCGATGACCGCGCCTGAGTCGCGGGCGTGCGAGTCGGCGGTGAGCCACTCCTCGGCGGTCTGGCACAGCGCGGCCGAGGCTCCGCTCTCCTCGTTGATCGCGATCTCCCAGTCGCGGGCCGGCCGGGTTGCGAACAGTTCGGCGTAGCGCTTTCGGGCCCGCTCCTGCAGGTCGGGGTCGGTGAGCATCTGGACCGCGTCGGCCATGCCGTCGGCGATGAACTCCTGCGGCAGGAACGTCTCGGCGAACCAGCGCAGGTGCTTGTCCTGGAACAGACACAGTTCGAGCCAGCGGCCGTCGGCGCACTCGTAGTGGCCGAGCTGCGGGAGGTTGGGCATGATCCGAGGGCCGCCGGACGCCGGGCGCGGGACGTCGGTCTGCATGACGCCGGCCCCGATGAGCTCGAAGCAGGCGTCGAACAGCGGCACCTCGATTCGCTGGCCCAGCCCGGTGCGCTCCCGGGCGATGAGCCCCGCAGCGATCGAGTGGGCCGCGACCATCGCGGCGTATGCGGAGGCGGCGGGGATGGCGCTGTAGATCGGCTCGCCGCTGCGGTCGCCGATGTAGTCCATCGGCGTGCACCCCGGGTACAGGTAGAGCCCGGCAGCTGCGCTGACCACGCCTTCCCAGCCCGGCAGCCCGGCGCGGGGATCATCGGCGCCGAAGCCCGGCAGTGAGCAGTAGAGCAGCCGCGGATTGCCCGAAAGCATCGTCTCCGGTCCCAGCCCGAGGCGGTCCATCACCCCGGGCCGGAAGTTCTCCACCACTACATCGGCACGCTCGATCAGCGTGCGCGCTGCCTTCCGCTCGGCGCCGATCTTCAGATCGAGCACGATGCTGCGCTTGCCGCGCTGCAGCATCGCGTTGGCCGGGTGGTTCCAGCGCGGACCGCCGGGCGGGTCGGCGCGGACCACGTCCGCTCCGGCGTCGGCCAGCCACGCCGCCACCAGGGGACCGGCCAGCCACTGGCCGAAGTCCACTACCCGCAGCCCAGCGAGTGCTCCGCCCACGAGACCCTCCAGCACTTCTTTGCGTCAGTTGTCGTACTGCACCCGCGCCCAGCGGCTGTCTCACTCGAGGGCCGACGTCACGGCCGCCTCGATCTCGCGCTGCACGGCGGGATCGGGGGCGTAGTAGAAGAGCAGCCATCCGCCGGAGGGGCTGACCCAGAACCGGCGCGTGCCGACGCCGTCCCAGCCGAACGTCCCGGCCGGAAGGGACTCCCCGGCGGCTGCCGGGTCCTCGACCACGGCGACGGAGAGACCGAAGCCGATGCCCGAGGCGGGATCCCGTCCGTTCAGCCCCGGGCACAGGTCACCAATCTGGTTGGTAGTGATGCGCTTGGCGGTGCTGGCCGAGAGCAGGCGCCGGCCCTCATGGACCCCCCCGTTGCGCAGCATCTCTGCGAAGACCAGGTAGTCCTCCGGAGAGCCCCACAGCCCGGCAGATGTGGTCTGGAAGGTGGAACCTTGGACGACCGGATTGCCGGCGAACGGCGGGGGCAGTGGCATCGCGCCGTCCTGGCCGCCCCGGCCGAACCCAACGGACTCCACGCCGAGCGGCTCCAGCAGCCGGGCCCGCAAGAAGGTGCCGAGGTTCTGGCCAGAGACGATCTCGATGACGCGGGAGATGACGTCAAAGGAGGCGCCATTGCTGTAGGCCCAGCCACGACCGGGCTGGAAGTCGCGGACCAGGCCGCCGAGAGACGGCACATATCCCGCGAGGGTCTGGCCCGGTACCGGGGGCACATACTCGGGATTCCAGACGAAGATGCTTTGCAGGCCGCCCGTGTGCGTGAGCAGGTCGAGCAGGGTCAACTCACGCTCGGCCGGCACAATGTCGAACTCCGGCAGCGGGTCCGGCGGCGGACCGAACGGAGCGCTCACCGGAGACGGCGAGCCAGCCCGCAGCACCCGGACGCGGCCGGGAGCACCGAACTCGGGAATGTAGGCGCTGACGGGGTCTTCGGCGGCGACGCGGCCCTCGTCGGCGAGCATCAGCAGCGCCGCGGCACCGATGACCTTCGACAGCGAGGCGAGCCACAAGACCGTGCCGGGCCGGAGCGGGTAACGCGTCTCCGAGTCCAGGACACCATGAGCGCTGCGATGCACGACCTCGCCGTGAGACCGGGCGACCACGACAGCGCCAGGTATCCGGCCGTCGGCAATCGCCTTTTCGACCAGGGAAGAGACCTCGGTCAGTTCGGCCATGTTCCCACCTCCTCGCTGAGGCGGTATGTCATCAGGTGGCCGTCCGACGTGCTCACCCGTTCTCCACCTCCACATGCGCACGAACGTGACCGTGCTCGTCGAGCCACCCGTTCTTCTCGGCGTAGGCGATCATGCCTGCCAGCTTTCCCTGCCAGGCTTCATCGTCTGTGCGACCCGCCAGCTCGGCCAAGCCGGCCGGGTCGAGCCAGAGGTGAGGAGGCGCCACTACGACGGCCTTGAGGCTTGCGAAGTCGTCAGGGTCGCGGACTTCGACGGTCGGCGGGAGCCGGCCGGCATCTACGTAGAGATACACCTGTGCCTCCTGTCCTTGCTGGGCGAGATCGGGCGAAGCCAGTGCATCATCCGTCCGGGACTGGGCCCGCCTCGCCAGCACATTCAGGGATTGATGAGGGTGTCCTCCTCAGGGAGGAGAAACTGCCAACCCCGGCCAAGCCAGTCGTCGACGACCTCGGCATACGCCTCGGCGCGGTCGCCCTGAATGTCATGTGCGGCGTCGTGCACGAGGATGAAGCAGCAGTTGGGCAGCAGCCGGCGCCACGTCCGGCCGTTCTCTGGGGGAATGATGCCGTCACGATCACCGAACAGGACCAGGCTGCGAACCATCAGCCCGGGAAGCTGGTCGGCAAGTTCCTGGTCGTAGTCGGGGCGCGAGCCGAGCAGGCGGTCGACGAGGGGCCAGCTACGCGCCATGAACTGGGGATCGGGAGGAAGAAAGGGGGGAACCCGCTCGGGATGAACGCGGAAGCGGCCGAGCATTTCCTCCGGCGGGATCTCGGCTGGGGAGGTGGCCCCCTCGCGGAAGGCCGCCGGCGCCTCCAGGACCAGGGAGATGATGCGGTCCGGGTAGGCGACAGCCAGGTGGGCCGCTGTTGCGCCGCCGAAGGAAGTGCCCAGCAGGTGATAGCGATCGAGCCCGATCGTCTCGACGGCCCGGGCGACGGTCTGGGCGAGCTGCACCATGGTGTCGTGGGCCTCATTCGGCTGTTCGCCGAAGCCCGGCATCTCGATGGCCAGGACACGGTACTGCTGCGCAAGCAGGTCCAGGGCACGGCTGTGGCGAAGGCCGCCTGCACCGTGCAGGACGACGAGTGCGTCGCCGGTGCCGGACTCTGCGTAGCGGACGGCGAAGCCGTCGGTCTGGACGGTGTGGTCAGTGAATCCGGCGCCGGGCGCCTGCTGCGCAGTGGAGGTGGTCACGGTGGTCGCCCTCTCGGGTCTCGCGGGAGTTAGCTGACGGTGGCGGCGCCGGCGTGGAGCGCAGGGATGAGCGCCTCGCCGGTGAGTTTGATCGAGCGCACGACGTTCTCGTGGCTCATGGCGTTGACGAAGCCGGTGTAGATGAGTTCCACGCGTCCGTTTCCGAGTTGCTGCACGGTCTCACGGATCTGGTCGAGCACGGTCTGCGGGCCGCCGAACCACACCTTGCCGAAGGGGTTAGGCGCCTTGGACATGTCGGGCACGACACCCTTCGGCACGCCGGCCATGGCGGCACCTGCTAGCCCGATGACCTGCATGAGCTCCGGGTTCCTGGAGTTGAACATCCCGCTGCCCTGCGGCCAGTTCAGCTCCGCGACATCCTGAGCTGCCTGCTCATCGGTGTCGGCGACGTACGCGAACTGCCGGTACAGGATGTTGTCGGCGGTGGGCTCCCAGCCAGCCTCGGCGGCGCCTTCCCGGTAGGCCGCCGCGCTCGCCGCCGCCGCTTCGGGCGGCAGGAAGCTGATGCCCATGTCGCACTTCATACGCCCGGCGAAGCGGGCCGAGGAGGCGCTATTGCCGGACAGGGTGATTCGCGGGTGCGGTCGCTGCACCGGTGAGGGGAACAGTGCGATGTTCCGGAAGCGGAAGTAGCGGCCCTCCCAGCCGAACGGCTCCGTCTCGGTGAAGCAGCGGATGATCAGCTCGACTGCCTCCTCGAACTTTGCCCGGGACTCCCACGGGTTGGTGCCGTACGTCATGTACTCGTTCGGCGTGCCGCGCAGCAGAGCGAACCGCAGCCGGCCTCCGAGCAGATTGTCCAAGACGGCGTACTGCTCGGCGATGTTCACCGGATTGTGCAGCGGCAGGTCGGTACCGAGGATCGCGATCTGCGCCCGCGGCAGCCGTTCGCCGAGGGCCGCGGCGAACAGATGCGGCGCCGGGGTCATCTGCGCGGGGGAGTAGTGGTGCTCGGCCAGGTTGAGGGAGTCGAACCCGGCCTCGAATGCGGCTTCAAGCTGCTCAAAGCCCCGCTGAATCGACAGCGAGCCCTTGTCGCTCTCAAACAGCCGTGCGGGCAACGGCCAGTCTGAGACGGAGGCAGCCGAGCCGTAGTAGTTGACGGGGGTGAAGATCTCGACCTTCATCGGTCGGCCTTTCTGCGATGACAACAGTGCCGGCGCTCCCGCGCCGCAGGACCGGGGACAGGGCCGTGGCGCCCCGGCGCGGATGGGCTGTGCGCGTGAGGCCGTGCGACCGGCGCCCACTCACCTGTGATATTTCACAAGGTAATGACTAGAACATCACCAGTCAATGGGGTGGGCGCGGATCTGCGGCGTTCTGCCCAGAGATCCCGGGAAGCGGGCAAGCAGGGTGCGGTCGGGCCAGGGTGCGGTCGGCGTGCGGACAGGCGTTGGCGCCGGCTGAGGCGCTAGGACGCCGCGTTCTTCGCGAAGGAGAAGACGCCGTGATACCCGCCGAGCGGAGGTGCGACTCTGAGCGTCAGGCCCCGGGTGAGTGTGGCTGGTCTGCGGAGCGGATCGGGATGACCTCGCTGGACATCACGGATGGCCAGCGACTCAGGATCTGGAGGATGCGCTCATGAGACTGCTCGATGTAGCGCTGCGTGTAGTCGGCGGCGGCGGTGCCGTCCCGGTGACGCACGATGTCGGGCCAGGGGTTCTCCTCGACGAAGCTCGAGGTCGTGCCGAGCTCGTTCTCGTACACCAGTGCCCAGATGCGTGACATGTCGCCGGAGAGCCGGTGGTAGAGGCCGATCAGGTAGTCGTTGTCCGTGGCCTCGGCCAGCACGTCGAATGTGGCATTGGCGACCTCGATCCGGCGCAAGGCCTCCTCGCCGGCTGTCGTCGCCCGCTGCCGAATGTCGGGGATCGACGCGAATAGAGCCTTGACCTGCTCCAACTGCTCCGGCGTTCCTTGCTCGACCCCGAGGCGCGCAATCTCCGGGCCGATGATCCGCCACAGCATGAACAGATCGTCCACCGTCTTCACCGTCAGCGGGGTGACCCGGTACCCCTTGCGCGGGACGGTCTTCACCAGTCCATCGTGATCCAGGCGGGTGAGCGCGTCCCGGATCGGGGAGATGCCCAGCCCGGTTTCCAGAGCCAGGCCTCGTTCGGTTAGGCGCTGTCCCGGGGCGAGACGGCCGGAGATGATATCGGCGCGCAGGCGGCGGTAGGCGGTCTCACCGAGAGAGACCCGATCTGCGGGTGCGTCGGTCAATGCCAGACCCTCCTGGTCATCGCGCCATCAGCTGACACCGTACTATGCGCGGCAAAATACCCGCCTGAGGCGCATGCCAGAGGCTGTGAGCGGTCTGTCGACGGCATCTCATGGCCGCGCCTGTGCTGCAGCCTGATGCGACAGGTCAGAGGGGAGAAGCCGGGCGGTACCGCCAGTGCGCCGGCTAGCCCGCGACGCCGCAATTCGGCTGGTCAGCCAGCGGATCGGGCTGCCGTACTAGGATGACGTTTGTGGACCCAGCCGGCCATGCTGGCGATGAGCTGCTTGCGGCCGTGGCAGCAAGCCTCAGTGGTCGTCTGGCCGAGATCAGCCAGGATGTGACCGATCACCTGACTGCCGCTATCGAGCAACTGCGGGGGGATGCGGCCATTCTGGGCGTTCTCCGCGCCAGCGTCAGGGAAAACGTCACGGCCATAATT
>Ga0335075_10003295_pt1 | contig 25651 bp, 20 predicted proteins | sample Lox_Sample_24_FD_206723 | JGI IMG/M metagenome (GOLD analysis project Ga0335075, IMG submission 206723) | Soil microbial communities from Loxahatchee National Wildlife Refuge, Florida, United States - Lox_Sample_2.4 | ecosystem: Environmental > Terrestrial > Soil > Wetlands | place: USA...
CGGAAACGGCGGCGAGCGGAGAACCGCCCCCTGACGAGGTGGAATGGGCCTCGGATGCCGCCGGCGCTGTGCTTCCTGCCGGAGCGGTCGAAGCGCTCTCCGTCCCGCCCGCGGCACCACCCCCTCCGGCTGGAGAGTTCGCACCGGACGTCGTGGCCGCCGGGGTGCCGCCTGGTCCGGCCGGTCCTTGCCCCGCCGGCGGCTCCGTCGCCGCGAGCGTTGCCGCCGGCCCGGCTTGGCCGCCAGAGGAGGATGCACCGGAGGATGCCGCCGCACCGTTCGCGCCCGCACCGGCGGGAACCGTGGCCTGCGTCCCGGACGCCCCGGAAAGATCAGGCGCCGCGGCCGGCTGTGCCGGGGTCCGGACCGGTTTCGGGGCCAGCGCCGTGGGCTCGGCGAGACGGGCGAGTTCGGGCGGCACGGGTGCCGTCGCGTGCACCGGCGGCGGCCGCTCAGCCAGATGGTACCAGCCGACATACGCCCCGACAGCCAGCGCCACGCCGAGCAGGATCACCGCGCCCGCCGGCACGCCGCGCTCCGGCACCGGAGCCGGAAAGGTCAATTCCGTCTTGGTGTTGACCTCCGCGACCTCGGCGCGGAAACGGCGGCACATCTCCCCGCCATCCAGCCCGAGCGCAGTCGCATAGGTGCGCAGGAACCCCAGCGCATAGGCATTGCCCGGCAGATCCGCCACCCGCCCGGCCTCGATCGCCTCGAGATAGGCAACGCGGATCCGCAAGGACGCCGCCAATGCCTCGAGGTCCCAGCCCAATTGCAGCCGGGCCGCGCGCAGCTCGCCGCCAACCCGCGGCGCCCCGCCACGGATTGGAGCCAGATCGCCGTCGGGAGAGGACATGACGGTACGCCCCTCCGTCAGCCTGGACTTGCGCTCGTGCAACACGGCTCCGGTCTCCCTGGCCGCTCGGCACTCATGAAGCCCGAGCTACGGCCCTGTCGCAACCCCATGAAATGTAGCCCCGGAGCAGTCCCTTGCCAACCGCCGAGGTTGAAAAAGAGCCGTGTCCACGACAGGCAAAGCATTCGCGACAGGCAAGGCACGGGCCCGTCAATTGATCGTGCCGCCATGCTCGCCCACCCAGGCGCCGATCGGCCCGCGCAGTGAGCCGCCCCCGGAGGAAGCTCGCCGGATCCCGGCCAGCACCGCACGGAAGGCGGCCAGATCGACCCGCGCCAGCAGGGCCTTGAGCGGCAGGAGCGAGAGGGCGGACATCGAAAGGGTGGTGATGCCGAGCGCGGCCAGCGTGATCGCCGCCAGCGGGTCTCCGGCCGCGTCCCCGCAGACCGAGACCGCAACCCCGGCCGCCTCCGCCTTCTCAGCCAGCTCCTCGATCAGATCGAGCATTGGCGGAGAGAGGAAATCGTAGCGGCCGGCCAGCGCCGGCGCCGTGCGATCGGCGGCAAACAGGAACTGCATCAGGTCGTTGGTCCCGATCGAAACGAAATCCGCCGCGGCCAGCAGGCCCGGCATCTGCCAGAGCAGCGCCGGCACCTCCAGCATCGTGCCGATCGCCAGGCGCCCCGGCGGCTTGGCAACGCGTCTCACCTCGGCCTCGAAGAGAGCCCGGGCGGCGACGAACTCCTCGAGCGTCGCCACCATCGGGAACATGACCGAAAGCGGCCTTCCCCGCGCCGCCAGCGCCAATGCCCGGAGCTGCCGGCGCAACACGGCCGGCCGGTCCAGCCCCACCCGGAGACTGCGCCAGCCCATGGCCGGATTGCCTTCTTCCCGCTGCGCGACGCCGGGCAGCAGCTTGTCGCCCCCGAGGTCGAGCGTCCGAAAGACGATCTCGCGCTCTCCCGCCTCATCCATCAGCCGCCCATAGAGCGCCGCCTGCTCCGCCACGTCGGGCACCGCGCCCAGGGCCATCATGGCGATCTCGGTGCGGAACAGTCCGACCCCGGCCGCGCCGGTCGCGTCGAGCTGCCTGATCTCGTGCGGCAGGCCGATATTCAGCATCAGCCGCAGTTCCGTGCCGTCGGCCGTCGCCGCCGGCCTCCCCCGCCAGGCGCGGAGCGATTCCTGCTCGCTCGAGCGGGCCGCGAGCGCCTGCCGATAGCTCTCCGCGACATCTCCCTCCGGGCGCAGGATGACCCGCCCCTCGTCAGCGTCCAACACCACCGCTTCGCCGTCGTTGGCGCTCTGCCCGATTCCTCCCGTGCTGCTGCCTTCCAGCGCGCCCAGCGCCGGCAGGCCGAGCGAGCGGGCCAGGATCGCGACATGGCCGTGCGGCGTCGCTTCTTCGACGATCACGCCGCTCACTCCGCGCGCATGCCAGTCGATCAGCTCGGCCGGGCCGAGCCGCCGCGCCAGAAGAATGGCCCCGGCCGGCACCGTCGCGGGCAGACCACCCGCGCCAAGCGCTTCCAGCAGCCGCCCGGCCAGGTCGTCGAGGTCGGCCAGCCGTTCCCTGAGATAGGGGTCGGCCAGCCGCCGCATCCGCCGCCGCACCTCCGAGGCCACCCGGTGCACGGCCGCCTCCGCGGTCAAGCCGCTCTGCACGCCCGCCGCGACGCGCGCGAACCAGCCGCTGTCCGATGCCACCAGCCGGTACGCCTCCAGCACATCCCGCGACGCCCCTTCCTCCGGCATCCGCTCGGCAAGCAGCCGCTCGAGCCGCCGGCGCATCCGCGCTCCGGCCTCTTCCAGCCGCCGGAGCTCGGCCGCACCGTCCTCGGCCAGCAGTCGCTCGGGCGTGGCCAGCACACCGCGCCGCAACAGCGGCCCGATCGCCACGCCCGGGGCGAGTGGCACGCCGGAGAAACGGCGGGAAAGCGCACCACCCACCCCCTCCTCGGGTGGCGTCGCCTCGGTGACCACCGGCAGCAGTTCAGCCAGCAGCATGGCCACCGTCTCCAGCTCCTCGACCTCGTCCTCCGAATAGAGGCGCGGCACGCGGTTCTGGATCGTGAGCACCCCGCGCATCGTGCCGGCCCGCTGCACGGGAACCGCCAGCATCGAGGTGTACGGCTCTTCGCCGGTCTCGCTCCGGTAGGCGAACGCCGGATGATTCTGGGCGTCCGGCAGATTCAGGGCCACCCCGGTCGCCGCGACCAGGCCGACGATCCCTTCACCCACGCGGAGCCTCGTGTGCCCGACGGCCGCCTCCTGCAGACCGACCGTCGCCACGAGCTGCAGGATGTCCCCGGCGGCCAGGATGTAGATCGAGCAGACTTCGCTCACCAGTTCGGCCGCGATCAGTCGGGTCAGGTCCGCGAGCGGCACCACGCTCCGCGCCATGGCTTCGCGCAAACGGGCGAGCAACCGCCGCGGTTGCTTCATGCTTCTGTCATCATGCTTCTGTCATCATGCTTCTGTCATGCCGCCGTCGTTCGCAGCTCCCGCCGGCGAACGAAAGACGCGCCGCGCCCTCGCGCGGCGGCATATCGCAGATTCCTGAAGGAACGAAGAATGGCTCGGCGCACGCTGCATGGCTCGCGCCACACTATGCGTTCCGGGCGCGGATGTCTCGCCAGTCTCTTCCAGTGCCCGATTGCAACGAACAGTTCCGCCGCCCGGCCACCGGAAATGCTGCGCTGCCACACAGGTCGGCGTCCACGCGCCATCCACCATTGGTCGAACTTCTGATTGCCCGGGCCAGAAAGAGCGATTAAATCCTGACCAGACAGGTTTCGCGGCGATCCGCCGGCGCTCACCCTCGCCCATGCGCAAAGGCAGAAGCCTGGAAACCGGGCCTGGGGAATGTCTGGCTCAGGTCGCTTGATGGGATCATCCGGCGCCGCCGGAAGGCAACGGGAGGACATGAATGACGCAGGAATCCAGCAAATCCTCGAGCCGCATCACGCGCCGCAGCGCGATCAAGCTCGGCGCGGCCGCGGCCACGCTGCCGCTCGTTCACATGCAGACCGCGAACGCGGCGGGTAGTCTCAAGGTCGCTCTCTGGGACCACTGGGTTCCAGCCGCGAACCCGGTGATGGAGAAGCTGATCGCCCAGTGGAGCGCCAAGAATCACGTTGAAGTATCGATCGATCTTCTGAGTTCCGGCACGGCCAACAGCAAGCTGCTGCTGGCGGAGGCCGCGGAGGCCCTGGCCGGCACCGGCCACGACATCATGACCTTCCAGAGCTGGGGCGTGCAGCAGTATCACCAGCATCTCGAGCCGATCGACGACGTGATGGATGGGCTCATCAAGCAGTACGGCGTGCTCGATACGACAAGCGCGTATCTGGGCAAGGTGAACGGCCATTGGCTTGGCGTGCCGACCAGCGTCGGCAGCCAGTACAAGCCCTCCTGCGCCCGCATCAGTTGGTTCAAGACGGCGGGCTACGACGTCGAAAAATGGTACCCGAACAAGCCGGGCAATGCGGCGACCGCCGCCGACTGGAACTGGGACACCCTGTTGAAGATTGCTCCGGCCGCGAAACGTGCTAACCTGCCCTTCGGTCTCGGGCTCGGCCTCACGACCGACAGCGTGGACTTTACGGGGTCGGTCCTGAGCGCGCACGGCGCGATGCTCGTGGATGAAAAGGGCACCGTCATGGTCCGCTCCGACCCGGTGCAGCAGGTGCTGGAATACATGATGAAGCTCTATCCGTCGCTGCCGGCGGATACCGTCACCTACGACGATGCTTCGAACAACAAGGCCCTGATCTCCGGCGAATCGGCGCTGATCTTCAATCCGCCATCGGCCTGGTGGGTGGCGCGGCGCGACGCGATCAAGGTGGCGGCGGATTGCTGGACCTTCCCGAGCCCGGCGGGCCCGAAGGGCCGCTTCAACCCCTATCTCTCGTTCTTCTGGGGCATCTGGTCGTTCAGCCCGAACAAGACGGCCGCCAAGGATCTCCTTTCCTGGCTGCAACAGCGCACCCAGGTCGAGACGCTGTGCAATGCCTCGGCCGGCTACGACATCCCGACCTTCGCCAGCATGCACGACTTCGAGATCTGGTCCACCGAGAAGCCGCCGCTCGGCACGCTGTACAATTATCCGATCCGGCCGTGGCACGATGCGCAGGCCAGCATGGCCGGGTACCCGGCACCGCCCAACATCGCGATCCAGCTTTACAACAACGCGACCTTCAACGTGATGGTGGTGAAGCTCGCCAAGGAAAAGCAGAGCATGAAGCGGGTGCTCGACTGGGCGGAGAACGAGATCAACGGCTACATCAACATGTAGGATGAGCAGGATCTAGAATGAGCAGGCGGGCCCGGGCGGCGGAACGAAAGCGCCGTCCCGGCCCGCGGGCGCCGCGGCCCTGGGCGCGCGGGGGAGGAAAAGATGGCTGACGGGACGGGAAGCGTTTCTGCGCCAGCATTGAGGGTGTTCGCCCCGCCGATGCGGCGAAGCGGGCTGCGGCGGTTTGCCCAGCGGCGCTCGTCGATTGCCGTCCTGATGTGCCTTCCGCTCATCTGCCTGGTCGCCGGGCTCGTCGTCTATCCCTTCTTCTACTCGATCTGGCTTTCCTTGCTGAACCGCGCGGCGACGCGGTTCATCGGGCTCTTCAATTACCGCTACCTGCTCAACAGCGACACCTTCAACCTCGTCATTTTCCAAAGCTGCTTCTTCGCAATCACCGCGGTGTTCTTCAAGGCGGTGATCGGCTTCATCCTCGCCCACGTGATGCACAACATCTCGGGGAAGGACCAGAAGATCTGGCGCGGATTGCTGTTGGTTCCCTGGGTCATCCCGCCGGCGCTCTCCACGCTCGGCTTCTGGTGGATGCTGTCGGGCAATTACTCGGCGGTGAACTGGATTCTCGGCCAGCTCGGGATCCATGGCATTGCCTGGCTCGCCAACATATGGTGGGCGCGAATCTGGGTCGTGATCGTAAATGTCTGGTTCGGCACGCCCTTCTTCATGATCATGTATCTCGCGACACTGAAGTCCGTGCCGGAGCAGCTCTATGAAGCGGCGGCCATCGACGGCGCGACCTGGGTGCAGAAGATCCGTTTCATCTCGCTGCCGATGCTGCGCAACATCATCAGCATCACCGTGCTCTTCAGCCTGATCGTGACATTCGCCAATTTCGACATCGTCGAGATCCTGACCACCGGCGCGCCGGCCAACACAACCCACGTCTTCGCGACCTATGCCTTCCAGCTCGGCATCCAGTCCGGCAACATACCGCTCGGCGCCGCGGTGAGCCTTTTCATCTTCCCGATCCTCGCCGTGTTCTCGATCTTCATCCTGCGCGGCGTCGGACGCCGCGCGCGAGAGGGAATCTGAGATGAGCGGCGCCACCCTCGCCGCCGGCCGCGTCGGAGCGCGCCGCTGGCGGAAGCCGAGCATCTCGCGCGAGCGGCGCTGGGCGCTCTGGGGCAGCTACATCGCGCTCGTGGTTTTCGCGATCGGCTTCCTCATCCCGCCCTACTTCCAGCTCGTCACCTCGCTCAAGACCTCGCAGGAAATCGCCTCGGGCAAGGACCCGTGGTTCCCGGCGCACCCGTATCTCGGGAACTTCATCGGCATCATCCAAAATCCCGTCTTCCAGACCTTCTTCCTCAATACCGTCAAGGTGACGATCGTCGTCGTCGCGATCACGCTCGTGATGTCGATCCTGGCCGCCTACGCGCTGGCGCGCATGCGCTTCTTCGGCAGCCAGGCCTTCGCGACCGGTATTTTCCTCACCTATCTCGTGCCCGAATCCCTGCTCTTCATTCCGCTTTTCAAGGTGCTGTCGTTCCTGCACCTGATCAACAACACCTGGTGCCTGGCGCTGATCTGGCCCACTCTTTCCGTGCCGTTCTGTACCTGGATCATGATCGGCTATTTCTCCTCGATCCCGAAGGAGCTTGACGAGGCGGCGATGATCGACGGCGCCTCGCACCTGCAGATGCTGTGGAAGATTTTCATCCCGGTGGCCCTGCCCGGCATCATCGCGGCGACGATCTTCGCCTTCACGGTCTGCTGGGGCGACTTCCTCTATCCGCTGGCCTATCTCTTCACCGGCAATCAGATGGTGCTCACGGCGGGCATCGTCAGTGACCTGATTCATGGCGACGTGCTCGACTGGGGGCACATCATGGCGGCGAACGTGCTGGCGTCCGCGCCGCCCGTTCTGATTTACGCCTTCCTGATGGACTACTACATTGCCGGCCTGACCGCCGGTGCCACGAAAGGGTGACAGGACAATGGCGCAGGTCACGCTGCAGAAGGTTTCGAAGTCGTACGACCAGCACGTGCAGGCCGTGAAGGGCATCGATCTCGAGATCGCGGACGAGGAGTTCGTGGTTCTGGTCGGCCCCTCCGGCTGCGGCAAGACCACCACGCTGCGCATGATCGCCGGGCTCGAGGAAATCACCAGCGGCGAAATCTCGATCGCCGGCGAGGTGGTGAACGACATCCCGCCGCGCGACCGGGACATCGCGATGGTGTTCCAGAACTATGCGCTCTACCCGCACATGACCGTGTTCGACAACATGGCCTTCGGCCTGAAGCTCCGAAAATACGCGCGGGACGAGATCAGGCGGCGGGTGGACGAGGCGGCGCGCATTCTCGATATCGGCGAATTGCTGGCCCGCAAGCCGAAAGCCCTCTCCGGCGGCCAGCGTCAGCGCGTCGCCATGGGCCGCGCCATCGTCCGCCATCCCAAGGTCTTCCTGTTCGACGAGCCGCTCTCCAATCTCGATGCCAAGCTGCGCGTGCAGATGCGCACCGAGATCAAGAAAGTGCACCAGACCGTGCGCACCACCACCGTCTATGTCACCCACGACCAGGTCGAGGCGATGACCCTCGCCGATCGGGTGGTGGTGATGAATCGCGGCGTGATCGAGCAGGTCGGGCCGCCGCAGGAGCTTTACCACAGCCCGACCACGCGCTTCGTCGCCGGCTTCATCGGCAGCCCGGCGATGAACTTCATCCCCTGCCGCATCCAGACCAGCGGCAACGGACTGGCCCTCGGCTTGGCCGACGATATCTCGCTCCCTGTCCCGCCTGACCGCACGCAACGCTACGGCGGCTACAAGGATCGCGAGATGCTGCTCGGCCTGCGCCCCGAGCATTTGACCGAACTCAAGGATCCGGCGAAGCCGAACATGGTGCGGCTCGATTCGCGTCTCGACGTGACCGAGCCGATGGGTATGGAAATCCTGGTCCACTTCCGCATCAATGGCACCGCCGTCTGCGGCCGGGTCGATCCCTCCGTCAGGGCGGTGGCGGGCGAAACCTTGCCCATGTCGGCCGATCTCAACCACATGCACCTGATCGATCCCGAGACCGACCGCGTCCTTTAGCCACTCTGCCCGCCACTCTCCCAATCGCTTCGCGCCGCACTGCCGCCTTCGGCCGTGACGGCGTGTCGCGCCCAAAGGTCCTTTGCGATGAATGACTCCCCCGAAACCGGCGTGACCATCACCGCGGATGCACTCGCCGCCTTCGCCGGCGCGATCTTCCGCGCTGCCGGCTGCGACGCCGCGGAAGCAGAGCGGATCGCGCAATCCCTCGTCTCGGCCAACCTCGCCGGCCATGACAGCCATGGCGTCGTCCGCGTCCCGCGCTATGTCCACGTGCTCGGGCTCGGCCAGGTGCGTGCCGGCCAGTCTCTCACCATCATTCATGAGGCGCCCGCCCACGCTCTCGTCGATGGCAATTTCGGCTTCGGCCAGACGATTGCGCCGCTCGCCGTCGATCTTGGCATCGCCAAGGCGAAATCCGCCGGCGTCTCGGTGATCGGGCTCCGCAATGCCGGCCATGTCGGCCGGATCGGTGAGTGGGCGGAGCGCGCCGCCGCCGTGGGCCTGATCTCGATCCACTTCGTCAACGTCTTCAATGGCGAACTGGTCGCCCCCTTCGGCGGCGTGGACCGCCGCTTCTCAACCAATCCCTTCTGTGTCGGCGTGCCGATGGCGGATGGCCCGCCCCTCCTGCTCGACTTCGCGACCTCGGTCGTCGCCGAAGGCAAGGTTCTCGTCGCCTCGAACGGTGGCAAGAAAGTCCCCGATGACGCGATGATCGAACCGGACGGCCGGTTTTCCTCCGACCCGCGAACCCTCTACGGCCCGATCGAGGGCACGGACGAACGCAATCCCAGCGCAGGCCCTGGTGCGCTCCGCGCGTTCGGCGCGCACAAAGGCTCCGGCCTCGCCTTCATGTGCGAAATCCTGGCCGGCTGCCTGACCGGCGGCGGCACGTCCGGCCCGGCCGAGTCCGGTCCCGGCCGGCGGATCGCCAACGGCATGCTCTCGATTTACGTCACACCGGGCCAGTTCGTCGCCGCCGCCTTTGCCGACGCCGCGCGCGAGTACTGCACCTATGTCAAGGCCTCCCGCCCGGCCGAGGCAGGTGGTGAGGTGCTGCTGCCGGGCGAACCGGAGCGGCGCACCCGCGCGCTTCGCTTGAAGAACGGCATTCCCCTCCAGCACCGCACCTGGGAAGCGATCGTCGCGACCGCCCGCAATCTCGGCGTGAACGCACCCGCCCCCATCGCGTAGAGTATGTCATGAACCTTGCCGGGGGCGCTTCGTGCGATGAGCGACGAAGGCTGTTCTTTCTTGAAAGAAAGAACCAAAGAACTTCCCCATTTTCCTGACCCGGCACCATCGCAGGCGAAAAACAGGAAAAGTCTTATTGCTTCTTTTTCTGAAGAAAAAGAAGGCTCTTTCTTTTCAAAACCTCAGCGGGGTGCATAACACTCTCTCGACGCGAGCGAAAGGAGGGCTGAGCCATGACGCGTTCCCCGCAACCGAAGTCCGCGGGCAACGGAGCCGACAGCATCAGCGCGTACGGGCCGGCTCGCGCGACGATCGAAGGCACGCCGCTCAGCGCCGATGAACTCAGGAAGATCGACGCCTACCTGGATGCGAGCCTCTATCTCTGCCTCGGCATGCTGTACCTCAAGGACAATCCCTTGCTGCGGGAGCCGCTCAAGCTCGAGCACCTGAAGGCACGGCTGCTCGGTCATTGGGGATCGGCACCCGGGCAGTGCTTCGCCTACATCCACTTCAACCGGCTGATCCGCACACACGACATGAACGCCATCTATATTTCCGGGCCGGGCCACGGCGCACCTTCGGTCCTCTCGCAGGCTTATCTCGAGGGAACTTATTCCGAGGTCTACCCCGACAAGGGCGAAGATTTGCGCGGGATGCAGCGTTTCTTCAAGCAGTTCTCATTCCCCGGAGGCATCGGGAGCCATGCCACGCCGGAGACGCCGGGCAGCATCCATGAAGGCGGGGAACTCGGATACAGCCTTTCGCACGCCTTCGGCACGGTGTTCGACCGGCCGGATCTCATCACGCTCGTGACGGTGGGTGACGGGGAATCGGAAACCGGGCCGCTTGCGACGAGCTGGCACAGCAACAAGTTCCTGAACCCGATCACCGACGGAGCGGTGCTGCCGATCCTTCATCTGAACGGCTACAAGATCAACAATCCGACCGTTCTGGCGCGCATCAGCCACGAAGAGCTTGAGGCTCTCTTCACGGGCTACGGGTACGCACCCTGCTTCGTGGAAGGCAGCGACCGGCCGAGCATGCACCAGGCCATGGCCGCCACGATGGAGCATTGCGTGCATGAGATCCGCAGGTTCCAGAGTGAAGCGCGCGAAAGTGGCAAGGCGACCCGGCCCCGCTGGCCGATGATCGTTCTGCGAACGCCGAAGGGCTGGACCGCGCCGCGGCAGGTGGACGGGCACTATCTCGAGGGATTCTGGCGGGCGCACCAGATTCCGATCACCGACGTGCGCAGCAATCCGGCGCACCTGAAAATCCTCGAAGCGTGGCTGCGCGGCTATCGCCCTGACGAGCGGTTCGACGCCGAAGGACGGCTCATTCCCGAGCTGAAGGCGCTCGCGCCCATCGGCCAGCGGCGGATGAGCGCCAACCCGGTGGCGAACGGCGGGTTGTTGCGGCGGCCGCTCCACATGCCGGATTTTCGCGAGTTTGCAGTGACGGTCGATCATGTCGGCGGTGTCAGGGCTGGCAATGTTCCGACGCTCGGAACTTTTCTCAGGGAGGTCATGCGCCAGAACATGCAGAGCTTTCGCGTGTTCGGGCCGGACGAAACGCAATCGAACAAGCTCGATGCGATCTACGAGGTCGCGAAGAAGGCCTGGCTTGGGCTGTCCCTGCCGGAGGATGCGGATGGCGGCGAGCTCGCGCCCGACGGGCGCGTGATGGAGATGCTGAGCGAGCATACGGTGGAGGGGTGGCTCGAGGGCTATCTCCTGAGCGGCCGGCATGGGTTCCTCAACAGCTACGAGCCCTTCATTCATGTCATCGATTCCATGGTGAACCAGCATGCGAAGTGGCTCGAGAAGTGCCGTGGCCTGTCGTGGCGGGCGAGTATCGCCTCGCTCAACCTGCTGATGACCGCGCTCGTCTGGCGGCAGGACCATAACGGGTTCACCCATCAGGACCCGGGCTTTCTCGACGTCATCGCCAACAAGAGTCCGGAGGTCGTGCGGATCTACCTGCCGCCGGATGCGAACTGCCTGCTTTCCGTGGCCGATCATTGCCTGCGCAGCCTGAACTACGTCAACGTGATCGTGGCCGACAAGCAGGTGCACTTGCAGTATCTCGACCTGGACCGGGCGATCGCGCACTGCACCAAGGGCGTGGGCATCTGGAGCTGGGCCAGCAATGATCAGGGAGACGAGCCGGACGTGGTGATGGCGAGCTGCGGGGATGTGCCGACGATGGAATCGCTGGCGGCGACGGCGCTGCTGCGGCAATCCCTGCCGGGCATCAAGATTCGTTTCGTGAATGTGGTGGATCTGTTCAGGCTGGTGCCTCACACCGAGCATCCGCACGGGATGACGGATCGCGAGTTCGAGGCGATTTTCACCGCCACGAAGCCGGTTATTTTCAACTTCCACTCCTATCCCTGGCTGATCCATCGGCTGACGTACCGGCGGCCCGCGCAGCACAACATTCACGTGCGCGGCTACAAGGAGCAGGGCAACATCAACACCCCGCTGGAACTCGCGATCAGGAACCAGACGGACCGTTTCAGCCTGGCGATCGACGCGATCGACCGGATTCCGCGCTTCAAGGAGACCGGCTCGAGCGTGCGGGAGGAAATGCTCGACCGGCAGATCCAGTGCACGCAATCCGCGCACGAATCCGGTATCGATCCGCCGGAGATTACGGATTGGGAATGGCCTGCCGACCTCTCGCCCCGGGCCTAAACCGTCTTCATAGTCCTTCGTCGCGTCGCCGGGGAACGGCATGACTCCTGACTTTTGGCTACGGCTGCGGCTTCCGGGCAGCGGCAATCACGCGGCGGAAGACAGGTGCACCGTACAGTGGATATTCGCGCGAGCGTTCGCAGATTTCGCGTGTACGCTCCGCAATTTCCCCGTAAGGATCGGCCCAAATGGCGTCAATTAGCGGCTGCCAATCAGGCATCTCGCCACGGTCAAGGATGTCCTCAATGGCCGCCGCCGTCAATCCCTGCTCAACCAAATGGCGGTGTTTCATTGCGTAAGCCCCGGTAATTTGCCAAGTGGTGGCGTTTCGCCAGCGGCACGCGCTTCACGCCATGTGTCGATTTTAGTCTGCGCTTGCCGAGCTGCTGACGAGGCATCGGCACGCAACACTTCTATGCAGTCAGCAAGAAGCTGATCGGAAAGCTTGCCGCACACATCGGCAACATGGCTCCAGTGATCGAACGGCGGTCGAAGACCCTTGTATTTAGCTGTCAGGTCATCGCCCGGCAGATCGTTGGGTGGGGGCGCGGCTAGTTGCATGACCAATTGTGTGCGCACGGCCCAAGGGTCACGGTTCCTTTGCGGATAAAGTTCGTCCATAGGCCAAAGGGCCTCAGCGGCGGCCTCAATGCCCATGTGTGATGCCAATGCGGCCAAATCGAGATAGTCACGTGTCGCGTTTCGCGTAACACAGAGGTAAGCCTTGATCCGCAGCACCTCCGGTAATGTTGGTAAAGTCACGTCGTGGTCACCGACGCGCATCACTGTGGTTTCCAGCGGGCGGGTCCGTCGAAGTTGGCGGACACCCGTTTCAACTCCATCAAGCGAGCCAAGGATCATCACCGGGCGGCGGACGCGCGCCGTTTCCCACCCGGCCACGGCCTCAAGGTCTGCGAGGACGGTATCGAAGCGTTCACGAAGATCGGGCAGCACGTGGTCATGATCGAATGAAAAGCGATGACCGGCGTAAAGCGCCGCCGCCGTACCTCCGGCAAGAACAGCCTCCGGCAACACGCTTTGAAATCGACACAACGATGCAAGCACGTGTTCCCACGCTTCGCTGGTCGCGCCAGATTGTTCGCCGCTTGCGGTCATGCAGGCATCATCCCACAAACTCAGGAAGTGGGCAATTTACATCCTCAGAAAAGCCCGATTTGTACGGATTAGCTGCTTGTCATAGTTTCAAAACTCTTATGCACAGACCTAATCCGCGAAGACGAGCTCCGTCATCGCGGCGATCAAAACACAACGTTCCAATCCCGCTTCATGCTCACGACGGTGATGCCGTAGTCCTGGGCCTTGTCGAGCGCCTCGGACAACGGGCTCAACCGGAACTCTCGGTCATAGGCTACCTCCCGGGCTGCGTCGTCATGGCGGAGAAGCAACGCGAGCCGAGGCCCTGAGCCGGACTTCGTGTAACGCATCATGGCAAGATCGCCGTCGGAATTGCCGAACGCCAATAGTGGTCTGCGGCCGATATGCAGGCCGATGTTCAGCGCCTTCACTTCCCGATCGGCAAAGCTGTTGAGTTCCGGCAGCTTCACGAGCGAAACCCGGTTGTCTCTCAAATCATAGCGCAGCTTCACGCTGGAACCGATCACCTGCTCTCGTGGGATGCCGTAAGCTTCCTCCGCGAACGCGCGCATGAAATCCGCGCCGCCTGCCGACACGATATAGGTTTTGAAGCCGTTCTTCCGTAAGTATACGAGCAGTTCGACCTGCGGCCGATAAGTGCATTCCTTGAACAGCCGGCCGAACTTGGGATGCCTCGCCGTCGCCAACCATGCGCTTGCAGCTTGCTCAAAATCCTCATCGGTTATCCCCGCATGGGTGGCGAAAGCCAGTTCGAACAGCGCCTGTTTGCCGAGTCCAAAAAGCGTACTGTAATCGTGTTCGAGCACGGCCTTGAACGGTTGACGCTCGCTCATTGTCGGGTCCTTGCCCGACAACTGCTTCACGCGGTCAAAGGCGAAAAAGAACTGTATCTGAAGCGGCTGCTCGCACCAGAGTGTCCCGTCGTTGTCAAAGGTGGCAATGCGCCCGGCTGGCGGCACGAATTCGGCGCCTCCCTGCCTTGTCACACGCGCGACAAAGTCGAGGATCGCGGATTTCGCCGCGCCGTCGTTCCAGGAGGGAAGTGACTGACCATCCGCCATTGATGCCTCCAGCCCAGAGGGGGCTCCAAGCCTCCACAAAAACGAGCGGTTTGACACCAAGTCAAGAAGGCCACTAGTGCTATCCACCCGCAGGTTACGCACCAACAGGGAAGGAGGAACAATGCATGACCATTTGCAGGTCTTGACGGCCATCGGGCTCGGGCTCGGGTTGGCGGTCGCGGCCGTCCAGGGCGCAGTCGCGCAGCAGAATCCGGTGACCGCGATCGACATCGCGCTCGAACCCGACGCGACGATGATTCAGCACGCGATGGACGCCAATGCTCGCCTCCGAAAGTCTTTCCCGAAGGGCTTTGCTCTGGATGAGACGCATCACCCCCACATCTCCATTTTGCAACAGTTTGTCCGGACGGAAGACCTTGAAAAGGTCTTCGCGGTGGCAAACGCGGTCATGACAAAAGAGAAGCCCACGACATGGACGCTGAGGGCGTTCAAGTATTACTATATCCCGTCTCCGCCGATTGGCCTCGCCGGAATCGTCGTCGAACCGACTGAAGACCTGCATCGGCTGCAAGATGAACTCATCACAGCCGTCGCGCCCTACACCGTGAAGACCGGAAGCCCGGCGGCGTTCTTCAGCGACGAGGGGGGACGCGACATTCAAAAGTTTCTCATCGACTACGTCGCCAATTTCGTCACGGACGCGGCAGGCAAACGATTCAATCCTCACGTGACGATCGGCGTCGGAACCGAGGAATATCTTAACAAGATGCTGGCTGAGCCATTCGCATCGTTCACGTTCTCGGCGGCTGGCGCATCGGTCTATCAGCTTGGCAGCTTCGGCACGGCTCGGAAGGAACTCAGGGCGTTGACCGTGACACCGTGAGGCGGGGCAATCTTGCGTCTTTTCCGTCGTCTGTTCGTGCTGCGCAATTCTTCGATTATGCACCGCGATTGCGATCCCCTGGACGGGTATCGAATTGACTACCCTGCCCTAAGAGTCATGACAATATTACGATGATTTCAGCCGATTTTGGGAGCTAGGGCCACGAGAGCGGCGTTGACATTCTGCAAAGTTGCCTCGGTCGTCATCGGGATGGTCGCGGCGTTGCTGTGGCTTTGGGCAGCGTCCGTGCACATCCCAAACGCACCCGGAGCCGCCATCGGGGCAACGTCACCGGCCGAGCCATTCAATGTGGCCATCCGGCATGCGAGCCAGCTTAACGGCGATGCGGCGCTGGCAACCTGCGTTGCAGTGTTTTTCGGAGCCGTTGCGGAAGGTATCGGCTTGTGGTGCGGTTTCCGTGCAAGACGCACGTCCGCGTAACTCTTAGCAGCGTTTCGCGAGTGCTCTCACAACTGTTGATTTTCGAAACAGCCTGTCCGCGCGCCATTGGGTTATCGCTCTGGATTAACCTGACGGTCCGGCCGCGTCTGCCAGGCGCACGCCATGGAACAGATCTGACCGTCCCCCGCGTTCGGGCCACGGATAGCTGGAAATCTCCGGGTTGTGGTGAGCGCCGGCGCACTTGACCGCCGCGGCCAGAATGGACTTCATGCACTGCACAATGCGGAGCATGGCGCATCACTTGGTCCCGGCTCGGACAAACCGCCGCGTTGGCCAGCGCCCCGGGCCGCGGGCAGGAGCGATGAGCGGGCTTGCGCCGTCGCGCGGCCGGCGATGAATTGGCCCGACATCAGGGCCTGGGCCTTTTCGCTGAAGACGTTCGCCAGCGCGATGCTGGCGCTCTGGATCGCGCTCGAGCTCGATCTCCAGCGGCCGTACTGGGCCATGGCGACGGTCTATATCGTGGCCCAGCCGCTCACCGGGGCGATGCGCTCGAAGGCGGCCTATCGTTTCGCCGGCACGCTGGTGGGCGCCATCATGACGCTGCTGCTGGTGCCGTTGCTGGTGAATACGCCGACCCTGCTGACCGGCGCCTTCGCGCTCTGGATCGGGGTCTGCATCTATTTCGCGGTCCTGGACCGCTCGCCGCGCGCCTATCTCTTTCTGCTCGCCGGCTACACGGTGGCGTTCATCGGGTTCCCGAGCGTCGATACGCCGGGCGAGATCTGGTACGTGGTGCTGGCGCGGGTCGAGGAGATCACGCTCGGGATTGTCTGCACGACGGTGATCGGCAGCGTGGTCTTTCCGGCCCCGCTCGGGCCGGGGCTCACGGTCCGGCTGGATGCCTGGATTCAGCACGCCGCCAACTGGACTGTGGGCGTGCTGACCGGCGAGGCGGACGAGGCGGCGCTGGTCGAGGCGCGACGGCACGTGGCGGGCGATGCGGTCGAGATCGGGATGCTGGAATCCCACCTCGCCTACGACACCTCGAACCTGCAGACCGCGACGGTGCCGATGCGGCTCCTGCGCGAGCGCGTGCTGCTGCTGCTGCCGGTGATGAGTGGGGCCGCCGACCGGATCGCGGCACTCCGCGAGGCGGGCGCGCTGACGCCGGCGCTGCAGAGCTTGCTCGATCGCATCGCTGCATGGATCAGGGGCGCACGGACGAGCGATCTGGACGAGGTGGTGCGGGTGCGGGCCGAGATTGCCGCGCTGGCGCCCGCGATCGATGCCGGAGCGAACTGGAACGAGGTCCTGCTGACGGGCCTGCTGGAGCGGCTCGACGAGCTTGCCTGGCTGGTGCACGACATCATCGCGCTGCGCCGGCAGATCCGGGCGGAAAGCCGGCGGGTTCCGGAGCTTCTGGTGCCGGTGGACCAGACGGCGCATGCCCCGCGGCACCGGGACCATGTGATGGCGCTGCATTCCGCCTTTGCCTCGGTGCTGGCCGTGGGGGTGATCTCGGCGTTCTGGATTGCGGCGGGCTGGCCCGAGGGGGGCGAGGCAGCATCGCTGGCGGCGGTGGCCACCGCGCTGTTCGCCGCCCAGGACGACCCCGCGCCCGAGATCACGGGCTTCATTTTCGGCGTTCTGCTCGCTCTGGTTCTCAATGCCGTGTATCTTTTCGTGATACTGCCGCAGGTGGACGGGTTTGGGATGCTGGTGCTGGCCTTGGCGCCGATGTACGTCCCGCTTGGGGTGCTGGCCGGGATGCCCGGCAAGGCTGCGCGCGCGGCCGGGCCGATCGCGTTCATTTCCGCGACATTGCTGGCGCTGCAGAGCAGCTACAGCGGGGACTTCGCCGGTTACGTCAATGGCGGGATTGCCGCGGTCATCGGGCTCGGCGCCACCACGATCATGATCCGGATCGTGCGTTCGGTCAGCGCCGAGTGGACGGCGGCGCGGCTGCTTCAGCACAATCGGCGCGACATTGCGCGCACGGCGCTGCGATGGGACGCCAAGAGCCGCGTCGCGTTCGCCTCCCTGATGGTGGACCGGCTGAGCCTCGTGGTTCCGCGTCTGGCCACCAGCGCAGCCGGGGCGGGCGAGCAGGCGGCGGCGGCACTGGCCGACATGCGCGTCGGGGTCAGCGTCGTCGCCCTGCAGGCCGAACTCGCCCACCAGACGACGCTGACCGAGGCGGGGCGGAAGGAAGTGGGCGCGATGCTGGCGGCGCTCGCGGGGTATTTCCGCAGGCCCCGGGCCGGTGCGGCGGGCTTGCGCACGGCGATCGACCGGGCGATGGGGGCGGTGACGCGCGATCCCGGGGCGACGACACCGCGCCTGCTCCTGCAATTGAGCGGCATCCGCCGCGCGCTGTTTCCGGATGCGCCGCCTTACGCGCCGGACGCAGCGACCGGTGTGGGGGAGGCAGAGAGCCTGCGGGAAGGGCAGCCGGCATGATCGGCGAGGTGAATTTCCAAGGCGTCTTCGTGCTGCGGTTCCTGATCTCGCTCGTGCTCGCGCTGGCGATCACCTTCGTACTGCGCCGCACGCTCGCCTGGAGCGGCGCCTATCGGTTGGTCTGGCATCGGCCGCTGTTCGATCTGGCGCTGCTGGTGATCGTGCTCGGCGCGGTCGTATGGGCGAGCGTGCCATGAAAGGTATGGCAAGGATTTTCGGCCTGGCGGGGCGCGTTGTCGTGACCGCCGCCGTGGTGTGCGCGGCCGTCATCGTCGGCTGGCGGCTCTGGGTCTCCGACATGGACGCGCCGTGGACACGCGACGGGGTCGTGCGCGCCGATATCGTGCCGGTAACCACCGATGTGTCGGGCCTCGTGAGCGATGTGCTGGTGTACGACAACCAGGCGGTGCGGCGGGGCCAGGTTTTGTTCCGCATCGACCCGGAGCGATTCCGCCTCGCCGTGGCGCAGGCCGAGGCGACGGTTACAAGCCGGAAGGCCCAACTCGACGAAGCAGTGAGCGAGGCCACCCGCTATCTCGCGCTCAACAACCTTTCGGTCTCGACGGAGCAGCGCCAGCAACGCGCCGCGATCGCCGCCGAGGACGCCGCCGCCTACGAGCAGGCGATTGCGGATCTCGGCGTCGCCCGGCTCAACCTCACGCGTTCGGTCGTGCGGGCGCCGGTCAGCGGCTATGTCACCAATTTCCAGATGCGGCCGGGCGATTTTGTCAACGCCGGCCAGCCGGTATTCGCCCTCATCGACAGCGACAGCTTCTACGTGGATGGCTATTTCGAGGAGACGCGCCTGCCGGGCATCGCGGTCGGCGACCCCGCGCGCGTCCAACTGATGGGTGAGAGCCAGGTGATCGACGGGCATGTGCAGAGCATCGCCCGCGGGATCACGGACCGTGAGCGGGCGGGTGGGCCGGATCTGCTCGCCAACGTCAACCCGACCTTCAGTTGGGTGCGGCTCGCGCAGCGAATCCCGGTCCGGATCGCGCTCGACCATGTGCCGCCCGGCGTGCGCCTGGTGATGGGGCGAACGGCGACGGTGGACGTACTGCCGCGCAACGCTGAAACGTCCGCCGCCACGCGCGCCACGGCGCAGGCGAACTGATACCGGCGATGGGCCTGAACGAAGAGACCTTTTCGTCCGCGCCGCGGTTGCTTGCGATCATCGTGCCGGCCTGGCTCTGCTTGCCGGTCTGGCTCTGCTCCTGCGTCGCCCCGAGCCCGGTCGGCGGATACCCGCCCGCTTCGCCGCCGACAGCCGCCCAGCCAGCCCCCGCCAGACCCGTGCCGAGTGAAACCTGCGCCCAGGGAGTTGCCCAGGGAATTGCAGGTTCGCCGTGCAGCAGCACGACCGGGATCAACGTTCCTGCGCTGCCTTCCCCGAGCCCGACGCTCCTGCCGTCACCCGCGATTCCCTCCCCCGGCGCGCCGGCCCCGACGGGGCAGCAGAGCCTCCCCAAGCTCGGCTCGCCCATCTTTGGCCCGACCGGGCTGATCGGGACGGTCATCAACCAGAGCGGCAGCACCGCCGTCGTTGCCCCGGTAGGCGGCGGCGCGCCGGGCATCTACGTGCCCAACGGCAATGGCACCGCGACGATCTTCCAGCCGGGCGGGGTGCCCGTGGTGGTTCCGGTGCGATAGCGGCCGGCCGGCGGCCCCGTTCAGATCAACCGCGCGACCTGCTCAGGCTTCTCCATGTGCGCCACGTGCCCGGCATCTTCGTAGATCGCGACCTTCACGTGCGCCGGCAGGCGGCCCGCCTGGCTCGCCGGAATGATCCGGTCATGGCGGCCCCAGACGACATTCGCCGGCCGCGCCGGGTCGTCCAGCACGTGACGCAGCGAATAAGCCTGCCGCCCCGCCGGGAAATTCGCCGCGGCGATGGCGGAAAGCGCCGCCTCGGCGCCATCGAGCCGCTTCGCGCGCAGCACCGCCTCGACCACCTCGTGGCCGACCGGCGTCTTCTCGTCGGCAAACAGCAGGGCCAGCACGGTCGCCAGCGCACGCGGCCTCCGCGCCGCGATGAAGCCGGCAATGAACTCCGCATTGATCTCGGGGCCGAGCCCGGCCGGCGAGATTAGGGTGAGGGCCAGTGCGCGCGCGGGCTCCTGTTCCGCGAGAGCGAGTGCGACGGCGCCGCCCAGCGAATGACCAACTAGGTGCGCCGCCTCGATTCCCCGCGCGGTCATCGCCGCGGAAACCGCCTTCGCGAGCGAGGCCGGATCCGGCCCCGGCAGATTCTTGGTCGAGCCTCCATGCCCCGGCAAATCGATGGCGAGCGTGAAGAACCGGCTTGCCAGCAGCGGCTGCAACAGAAGGAACGACTGGTAGTCGCTGCCGAAGCCGTGAATCAACACCACCGGCGGGGCCTCGCGCGGCCCCGCTTCCAGCACCTGGATCGGCCCGTACGGCGTCTCCACGCGTTCCGGCTCCGGAACGGCCGCTTCGGGTTCGGCCTCCTTCTCGGCGGCAAATCGTGCCCGCCACTCTTCGATGAACGCCTCGACCTCCGCCTCCGGCGTCACCGGATCGGCCAGCACGCCGATCAGCGCGCCCACCGGAACGATCTCGCCCGGCCCGACTAGCTTCCGCCTGAGCGTCCCCGCGGCCGGGCTTTCCAGCGCCGTCGTGATCTTCGGCGTTTCGATATCGGCGATTTCCTCCCCGGCCGTGATCGCCTCGCCGTCCGCCTTGTGCCATGCCGCCACCTGCCCCTCGGTCATCGAGAGCCCGAGTTTCGGCATGGTCAGCGGAGCGATGTCCGGCATCTCTCTTCCCTCAGGCGGCGCGCCGCGCCGGGGCCGCCATCACGGCGCGCACGGCCGCGCAGATCTTTTCCACAGACGGAATGAACTCGTCCTCGAGCGCCGGCGAGAACGGCACCGGAACGTGCGGCGGCGAGACCATGCGGATGGGAGCCTTGAGCGCATCGAACGCCTGCTCGGCCGCCTGCGCCGAAATGTCCGTTGCCATGTTGCAGCGCGGATTGGCCTCATCCACGACCACCAGGCGGCCGGTCTCGCGCACGCTCTCCAGGATCGATTCGATGTCGAGCGGCGAGGTGGTGCGCGGATCGATAACCGTGCACTCGATCTTCTCCCGCGCCAGGATCTCCGCCGCCTCGCGCGCGAATTTCACCATTCGCCCGATCGCGACGATGGTTGCATCCTCGCCCTCGCGCAGGAAATTCGCCTCGCCGAACGGAATCGCGTAGGCCTCGTCCGGCACTTCCTCCTCCTCGTCGTACATCGCCTTGTGCTCGAAGAAGATCACCGGATCGTCGTCGCGGATCGCCTGGATCATCAGCCCCTTGGCCTCATAGGGGGAGGACGGGATCGCGACCTTGAGCCCGGGTATGTGCGTGAACACCGGATAGAGGCACTGGCTATGCTGGCTCGCCGCCCGGAACCCCGCACCGTACATGGTGCGGATCACCATCGGCGTCTTCGCCTTGCCGCCGAACATGTAGCGGAACTTCGCCGCCTGGTTGAAAATCTGATCGAAGCAGACGCCCATGAAGTCCACGAACATCAGATCGGCCACCGGGCGGAGCCCGGTTGCCGCCGCGCCGGCCGCAGCCCCGATGAAGGCCGATTCCGAGATGGGCGTATCCAGCACGCGCCCACGCCCGAACCGGCCCAGCAATCCCTTGGTCACGCCGAGCGGACCACCCCAGGCGTCGTCCTCGCCCGGCGCGCCCATGCCGCCGGCCACGTCCTCACCCATGATGACGACCGCGGGATCCCGCTCCATCTCCTGGCGGAGCGCCTCGTTGACGGCCTGACGGAACGATTTCTTCGGCATCGCGCTCTGCCCTTCAGTAGGAGACGTAAACGTCGGTGAGAAGTTCGGCGGGCTTCGGGAAGGCGGCCGCCTTCGCTTCGCTGACGGCCTCCTCGATCAGCACCGCCGTTTCGCCGTCGATCGCATCGAGGACCGCCCCATCCAGCAGGCCCGCCTCGGTGACACGGCGGCGAAAATCCGCCAGGCAATCGCGTTCGGCGCGCAGCTTGGCGATTTCATCCGCCGCCCGATACGTCATCGCATCGCCTTCGAAGTGACCGAAGAAGCGCTCGACCTTCACATGCAGAAGCGAAGGTCCCTCCCCGTTCCGTGCCCGCTCGATCGCCTCGCCCGCCGCCTCGTGCACCGCGAAGAAATCGCGCCCGTTCACGCGCGTGCCGGGCATTCCATAGCCTTCGGCCCGTTTCACCGGATCCCCCGCCAGCGACCACGCCGAGGCCGTCGATTCGGCGTAGCCGTTATCCTCGATCACGAAGACCGCCGGCAGCTTCCAGACCGAGGCCAGGTTCATGCCCTCCGCCGTGGTCCCCTGGTTGGCGCCGCCGTCCCCGCAGAACGCGATCGCGACACCACCCGTGCCGCGCACCTTGGCGGTCAGCGCGGCGCCGCAAACCAGCGGCGGCGCACCGCCGACAATGCCATTGGCCCCGAGCATGCCGCGCGAAATGTCAGCGATGTGCATGGAGCCGCCCTTGCCGGCGCAGAGGCCGCCGGCACGGCCGAAAATCTCCTGCATCATCGCCTTCACGTCGCAACCTTTGGCGATGCAATGGCCGTGGCCGCGATGCGTCGAGGCGATGACATCGCGCTCGGTGAGATGCATGCACACACCGACGGCGGAGGCTTCTTCGCCGGCATAGAGATGCACGAACCCGGGGATGCCGCCGGCGGCAAACTCGGTATGCACGCGCTCCTCGAATGCGCGGATCGTGCGCATCTCGCGCCAGGCGCGTAGCAGGTCGTCGCGGTTGAGCTGCATCTTCTCGTCCCGTTTCCTCTCACGCGGGCCATCCCCGCGCCGCTCCGCAGCACAGGATAGGACAGAGCCACGGTTCATTTCCAGCCGGGTCACGCCGCGCTGCCGCGCCCCGCACCTCGCACCGCGCCTCCTCTTCCCTCACCCGTCCGACTGCGGCTATGAAAACCCCTGGCCAATCCTGGCCAAGGGAGGAAGAGCAGCAAATGTCCAGATCAGAGGGCCAGATCAGAACGCGCCGGCGCGGTTTCCTCGCCGGAATGGGTGCCGCGGGGGCCGCCGGGGCGATGCTCGCCGGGTTCGGGATCGAGCCGGCGCTCGCTCAGGCCATGGCCGCCGTCGGCCGCTCGCCGAAGCCGCTCAAGGCAGCCTACTCGAACGCCGGCCTGCAGGCGACCTGGTGCGCCCAGGGCAAGCAGGCAGCGGAATACTGGGGCAAGCTCTTCAATGTCTCCGTCACCTGGTTCGACGGCGAGCTTGACGCCGTGAAGCAGCGCGCCGCGATCGACGACATGGCCTCCCAGAAGTGGGACTTCGTCGCCATCCAGGCCTTCGGCGAAGGCACGCTCACCCAGCCCGTGCAGAAGATGATCGACGCCGGCACTCCCGTCATCGACATGGACACGCTGATCGCCCCGCTGGACAAGATCAACGTCCACAGCTTCATCGCTCCCGACAATATCTTCATGGGCGCCGCCGTCACCCAGGCGCTCGTGAACGCCATCGGCGGCGAGGGCAACATCGTCATGACCCAGGGTGCGCTCGGGCATACCGGCGCCCAGGGCCGCGCCAAGGGATTCTTCTCGGTCGTCAAGAACTACCCGAAGATCAAGGTGCTCGACACCTCGCCGGCGGACTGGGACGTCGCCAAGACCGCGCGCCTGTGGGAGGACCTGCTCACCCGCTTCCCGAAGATCGACGCCGCCTACTTCCACAATGACGACATGGCGCTCGCCGCGCAGAAGGTCATGGCCGGCCGCCACCGCACCAGCATCAAGGTCGGCGGCTGCGATGCCATGCCGCCGGCGCTCGAAGCGGTGCTGGCCGGGAAGATGACGGCAACGGTCCGCAACCCCTCCTGCCGCATTCACGGCTATGCGATGATCGCCGGCGTGGCTGCCGTCGTCGGCGGCGAAAAGACCGGCGCCGGAATCCCGAAGAACATCGTCGCCGACGGGCCGGTCGTCACCGACGCCAATGCGCCGGGAATGCTGTGGATGGAACGGCACTTCCTGATCTGAGCCGGCATGGAGGCTGAGCAGCCGAAACCGCTCCTCGAGCTCCGCGGCATCTCCAAGTCCTTCGGAGGGGTCGCGGCGCTCCGGGAAGTGGACTTCACCCTCAACGAAGGTGAGATCCACGGCCTGGTCGGGGAGAACGGCGCCGGCAAATCGACGCTCATGAAGATCATCGCCGGCGTGCATGCGGCCTACCAGGGCCGCATGCTGCTGGCAGGCCAGCCCGTTTCCTTCGCCTCCGCGCGCGATGCGCGCGACGCCGGCATCGGCATGGTGCACCAGGAACTCTCCCTCGTTCCTCAGCTCACGGTGGCGGAGAATGTCTTCCTCGGTACCCAGCCCCTGACGCGCCTCGGCACCGTCGATTGGCCGCGCATGCGCCGCGAGGCAGCGCGCGAACTCGAAAGCCTCGGCATCGACGCCGACCCCGGGGCCATCCTCGGCACGCTTCCGCTCGGGTTGCAGCAGCTCATCGAACTGGCCCGCGTGCTCTTCTCGGGTGCCAGGATCATCATCCTCGACGAGCCGACATCCGCCCTCTCGCCGCCCGAGATCGAACGCCTCTTCGCCCTCCTCCGCCGGCTGCGCGAAAGCGGCCGCAGCATCGTCTTCATTTCGCATTTCCTCGACGATGTCCTGGCAATCTCCGATTCCGTCACCGTCTTCCGCAATGGGCGGCGGGTCGCCCATGCCGCCGTGTCAGGCATCGACAAGGCCTGGCTGATCGAGAACATGATCGGCCGCGATCACGGCGAGCTTGCGGAAAGCTACGTCAACCGCGTCGAGCTCCGCAGCCGCCCCGATTCCCGCGTCGCCCTGGAGGTCAAGGGACTATCGCTGGCCGGCGCCTTCACCGATGTTTCATTCCGCCTGCACAGCGGAGAGGTGCTCGGCATCTACGGCTTCATGGGCTCGGGTCAGCTCGAGCTGGCCAAGAGCCTGTTCGGCCGCAGGCCGGCCGAGCGCGGCACCCTGCGCCTCGCCGGCCGCCCGCTCAGGCTCACCAGCACCAGCCGGGCCCGCCGCGCCGGCCTCGCCTTCGTTCCGGAAAGCCGCCGCAGCATGCTGTTCGCGCAGGAGCCCGTCTACAAGAACGTTTCGATCGCGATCCTCGACCATATCGGCCGCGTCCTGCTCCGCCCGGCGCACGAACGCACCATCGCCCGCGCCCGTATCGGCGATCTCGGCATCCGTCCGCCTTCGGCCGAAATCCGCCTCGGCGCGCTCTCCGGCGGCAACCAGCAGAAGGTCGCGCTGGCCAAATGGTTGACGAAGAGGCCGCTGGTGCTGATCCTGAGCGAGCCGACGCGCGGCATGGACGTCGGCGCCAAGGAGGACGTGGTGCGCATCATCCGCAAGGTCCGCGATGAGGGCATCGGCGTCATCGTGATATCCACCGAGCCGGAAACCGTCCTCTCGCTTGCCGACCGTATCCTGGTCATGAGGAAGGGGGCGATGACTCGCGAATTCGCCTCCCAGTCGGTCGGCAAGGACGAGCTTCTGGCGGCGGCCTGAGGCGCGGGCGATGGACGCGACAGCGGGCTCGGAGCGCGGCAGCATCGGCCGGACGCGCCGCATCCTGAAAGACCGGCTGCGCACGATCGCGCCGTTCGCAACCCTCGTCTTCCTGATC
>Ga0335075_10003296_pt1 | contig 25651 bp, 20 predicted proteins | sample Lox_Sample_24_FD_206723 | JGI IMG/M metagenome (GOLD analysis project Ga0335075, IMG submission 206723) | Soil microbial communities from Loxahatchee National Wildlife Refuge, Florida, United States - Lox_Sample_2.4 | ecosystem: Environmental > Terrestrial > Soil > Wetlands | place: USA...
TCTACTTCCATGCGACCACGGCCTACGACATCCTCCGCTGGAAGGGTGTGCCCCTCGGCAAGCGGGACTTCATGGGCAAATTGAGCGTAAGGAGCTGATCGCGCGCCTGCCCGAAACACTGGAACGCCTCGCTGAGGACAGCATTCATGGTCAAGGCAATTGAGTCAGCCGGTGATTCCGGAGTCCCTCAGAGGCAGCTTTCTGATGCGCTTGCCGGTGGCGGCGAAGATCGCATTGCATAGCGCTGGAAGCGTCGAGGGGTAGGGCGGCTCGCCCAGGCCCGTGGGCGGAAAGTCACTCTTGAGGAAATCGACTGCGATCTCCGGCAGCGGTCCGTTGCGCAGAATGGGGTAACTGTCGAAGTTGCCCTGCGTGACGCGCCCATGTTCCAGGGTGATCTTCTGGTACAGGGCGGCCGACATGCCATCGAGGATCGCTCCCTGCACCTGCTGCAGGGCGTTGCTGGGATTGACGATCTGGCTGCCGATGTCCACTACCGCCCATACCTTGCCCGGCACGAGCTTGCCTTGCTTCGCGACACGGTGCTGATGAACCTGCGCCACGTAGCCGAGGTGGGACCAATAGCAGCCAAATCCCATCCCTGTCCCGGCCGGTAGCCGGTGCCGGGCGTCCCAGCCGGACCAGACTCGTACACGCTCGATCGCGGCCCGCATCCTTTGGGCATTGAAGCCGGGACCGAAGGGGACACTGCCGTCACCCTTGCCCCGGTGCGGCAATGGGCTTTCGAGCAGCTGCAGCTGAAAGTCGATTGGGTCGACCCGCGCGGCGTGGGCGATCTCATCGAGAAAGGACTGAAATACGAACGCGTAGGCGTTATCCCCGGGCGCCCGCAATGATCCAACGGGTATATTGAACGGAATGCGGGAAGTGCGCAGCGCGAAGTTCGGCACGAAGCCGGCCGGAAAGGCATCCGCGTGAGGCGCCGCTGAGCCGTAGAAATACTGGTTACGCGCAAATCCGACGAAGTGATTGCACCAGGCCACCAACCGGTGGTTTGAGTCGAGGCCGGCCGAGAGAAAGTGGTAGCCGCCCGGGCGGTAGAAGTCATGCTGCACGTCGTCTTCGCGAGACCAGAGGACTTTCACCGGCACACCCACTCGTTGGGACAATACCGCCGCTTCGATCATGTAATCCGTTGCCAGGCGACGACCGAAGCCCCCGCCGCAGCGAATGAGATGTATGGTTACGCGCTCCGGAGCGATGCCGAGCGCCTGTGCGACGCCTGCGCGGCCCTTCTCAGGGTTCTGAGTTGGAGCCCAAAGCTCGACGCGGCCGTCTTCATACGATGCGACGCAGTTTTGTGGCTCCAGCGATACGTGCGCAATGAATGGATAGCTGTACTCCGCATGCAGCACGGTTGCTGCGCGCTCGAGCGCACCGTCGGGATCGCCGTCGACGCGGACATCGTTCTCCGCTGGCTTCTTGGCAAGCGCTTCGGCCTGTGCATCGAAGCCCGCGGTCGAATCGTGTGCGTGCGGTCCCTCCTGCCATTCGATCTGGAGCTTCTGTCTCGCCTTCTGCGCGTGCCACCAGGTATCGGCAACGATGGCGACGCCGCCTCGTAGCCCGTCATCGATATTGGACGCCAGTCTCCCGGGCCCCTCCAGCACACGCGGCGCACCGCGAAGCACCACTACGTCGCTCACACCTGGCATCGCGCGCAAGGCCGCTTCATTGCAGCTCTTGACCTCTGCATCGAAGACCGGGCCCTTCTGGAACACCGCGTACTTCATGCTCGGCACTTTTATATCTATGCCGAACAGCTGCCGGCCGGTGACGATGCGCGGCTTGTCGGGATCCAGCACCGGGGTGCCGATGATCGTGAACTCCGAGGGATCTTTGAGCCTCACCCGCTCGAGATCCGGCACGGGCAGCTCCGCGGCGCGCTCGGCAAGCTCGCCGTAGCTCAGCGTGCGACCTGTTTGCACGTGCGTGACGCGGCTGTCAGCGGCACGGCACTCCGATGGCGACACGTTCCACACGGCTGCAGCGGCCGCAGTCAGAATCGCACGGCCGGCGGCGCCTGCCTGACGCAGGGGCAGCCAGTGCGTCGGCGTCGACATGCTGCCGCCGGAAGTCTGACGCCCAAGCCTGCCGCCTTCGTAATCAGCCATTTCGATCTTGATGTCCTTCCAGGCTGCGCCCAGCTCTTCAGCGAAGATCATCGGCAGCGCAGTCTTGGTGCCCTGGCCCATTTCGGGATTGGGCGCAAGGATCGTGATCACGCCGCTCGGCGCGATGCGCGCATATACCGAAATGACGCTCTGCGAGCCGGCAGGAGCCGCGGCGCGCGCCCAGCCTGGCAGGTTCACGGTGAGCAGCAGTCCGCCGCCGATTGCCGAGCCCGCCTTGAGGAACGCGCGGCGGGAGAGGTGCGTGTTGGCGCCGAGCTCTTCAGAGTCGATGTTGGATGCCATGACTCAACCCGCCATCGTTGCGGCGGCGTGCCGGATCGCGGCGCGGATGCGCACATACGTTGCACAGCGGCACAGGTTTCCGGCCATGGCCTCGGTGATCTGCTCTTCGGTCGGATGCGGGTAATGCCTGAGGAGCGCGGTGGCCGCCAGGATCTGGCCACCCTGGCAGTACCCGCACTGCGGTACATCGAGAGCGAGCCACGCCTGCTGCACGTGCCGGCCGATCGGGTCTTCGTGCAGCGCCTCGATGGTGGTGATCGAAAGAGACGCGGCGCCGGCGACCGGCAGCATGCACGACCTGACAGGCTGTCCGTTTGCGTGCACCATGCACGCGCCGCATTGCGCCATGCCGCAGCCGAACTTCGTTCCCGTCATGCCGAGCGTGTCCCTCAGCACCCACAGCAGCGGCGTATCTCCTTCTACATCGACAACGTGCTTCGTGCCGTTGACCTGGATCGTATAGCTCATGGAAGTCTCCGACTGCCTGCGCGGCGTCGAGCCCCGCGGCCGGCCTGCCCGTACGCCCATTGTTAGACCTCGGCGCGGCATTTTATCGCGGGGTGGCCCCGTATTTCGGTCGAATCGCCCGTCGTGCCGGCACGTGGCGCCACATTGTTTCGGGGGCTCGGCTTAGTCTGTCAGACTTGGCGGTGACCACCTGAAATTCACTGGGGGACGTGCGAAATGAAGGGTGAAGATCGTGACTTGGGAATGAGCTGCCCGATTTCCAGACGCGACTTCATGCAGGGAGTGGCCGCGATATCCGCTACTGCCACCGTCCCCGGGACGGTAAAGGCCTTCACCGGGAATGGCGGCTCCCCGATGGGTGAGCCGACCGCAGCCGATTATCCGCCGCTGCGTACGGGCATGCGCGGCGACCCGCCGGGATCCTTCGAAGCGGCGCCGGGCATGAACCTGATCCTTGGCCGCGGCGATAATTTTCCCGAGCCGGAATTCACCGGAGAGACCTATGACCTCGTGGTCGTGGGCGGCGGCCTCAGCGGCCTCGCAGCGGCATATTTCTACCGCAAGCGCATGGGCGCTTCGGCGCGTATCCTGGTGATCGACAATCTCGACGATTTCGGCGGCCACGCGAAGCGCAACGAATTCATCCACGACGGCCGCCAGCTCTTTGCCGCGGGCGGCTCCGACTATCTGGTGGCGCCGCCGACCTGGCCGCGGGAGGCCATCGGATTGATCGAAGATCTCGGCATCGACTGGCGCCATCCGGGCTATGGCGAGCCCGGCTTGCAAAGCTCGCACAAGCTGCAGGCCGCGACCTTCTTCCGCAAAGAAGTCTACGGCCGGGACAAGCTCGTCATCGGCAGCACGCCCTCCAATCCCACACCGGAATTCCTGGCCCAGATGCCGGTGTCCGAGCAGGTGAAATCAGACCTCGCCAGATTGATGTTGGGCAAGACTGACTATTTCCCAGGTCTCACGTCCGAGGAGAAGTACGCCCGGCTCCATTCGATGAGTTACCGCGACTACCTGCTGAACGTGGTCAAGGTGCACACGGATGTGCTGGCTTACACCCAAGGCGTATGGTGCCTCGGCAACGACATGGCGAGCGCGTGGCTCGCATTCTTCCGTGGCAAGCCGGGGTTTGCCGGTCTCGGCCTCGACCCGCCCGACATGTCGCCCGAGGGCAAGAAGAGCGAAAGCGAAGACTTCCACATGCCCGCCGGCAATTCCGACGTGGCACGGCTCATCGTCCGTTCCCTCATCCCCGATGCGCTCCCGGGCGGCGACTATCGCCAGGTGGAAACGCTGCGAGTCAACTATGCGGCGCTGGATGTGGCGAGCTCGCCCACGCGCATCCGGCTCAGCAGCATCGTCGTGCGCACTCGCCATCTAGGGGCCGCGCCGCGCCAGTTCCAGCCGGACACGCGCGAAGTGGAAGTGGCCTACGTCAAGGATGGCTACAAGGGCGGCAAGGTCCAGAGCGTGCGGGCTGCAAACGTGGTGATGGCCTGCATGAACAACGTGGTGCCGTTCCTCTGTCCGGAGATGCCTGAGATTCAGAAGACGGCGCTGCTGGATGCGGTGCGCGCCGCCAATCAGCAGACCAACGTGCTGTTCCGCAACTGGGAAGCGTTCGCCAGGCTCGGCGTCAGCCACATCACCTGCCCGAACAGCTTCTATGGCACCTTCGGGATTTCGGCCCCGCGCCTGATGGGCGCGATGAAGCCAATACGGGATCCCTCCGAGCCGGTGATCGTCTCCTTCGGCACGGGCGCGAATTCGGGCATCCTGTCCAATCCCGTGATGATGAGCGTTCTGACCGGAGGGAAGAACCCGGCACCCGGCACCGACATGGACGATCAGTTCCGCGCCTGCCGGCGCGGGCTGTTGAAAACACCCTTCGAGACTTTCGAGCGAGCGATACGCACCCAGGCTGCCGCGGCGCTTGCGGGCACCAGCTTCGATCCGGCGCGCGACATCGTCGCGATCACCGTCAACCGCTGGCCACACGGCTTCGCGACCGGGCGCAATGTCCTCTTCGACAAGACGGGAGGCAATACGGTTGCGCCATATCTCATCGCCACGCGCAAATGGGGCCGCATCACGATCGCGAATTCCGATGCCGCGCGCGTAGGTCTCGCCACCACGGCAATTCAGGAAGCGTGGCGGGCGGTGAGCGATCTCGAGCAACGCGATTACGGCTACTACGAGACCTTCTGACCGTGAATCGTGACCATCTGCAAACTCCATGTAACATACGCAATATGATATGCTGGCGTCGAAGGGAAATACGGAATAATAAGCTGTCAGGAAGTTGAAGATCAGGACCGCCTCCGACCTTCGCTGCGCTAACTTGGCGTACAAAGGAAAGGCGAGCAGACGACAATGAATTCCCTGATCAAAGACGATCGCGACCACCTCATTCATCCGGTAGCTTCCTGGAAGGCGCACGAGCAACGCGGTGTCACCGTGCTCGAGTCGGGCCGGGGAGCGTACGTGAGGGACATCCACGGCCGGGAGCTCCTGGACGGCTTCGCGGGTCTCTGGTGCGTCAACCTCGGCTACGGCCAGCAGAGTATCGTGAAGGCCGCGGCGGAGCAGATGGCGAAGCTTCCCTACGCGACGGGTTATTTTCACTTCAGCAGCGAGCCCACGATTCGTCTCGCCGCGAAGCTGTCCGAAGTCGCCCCGGGCGATCTGAACCGCGTCTTCTTCACGATGGGCGGGTCGGACGCGATCGACTCCGCTGTCAGAATCATCCGCTACTACTTCAACGTCACCGGCCGCCCCGCGAAGAAGCATATGATTGCTTTGAAGCTCGGGTATCACGGATCGACCACGGTCGCGTCAGGATTGACAGGTCTTCCCGCGTTTCATAAGCGCTTCGACACACCCGGGCCGACGCAGCATCACATCCCGGTGCCCTACCCCTATCGCTTCGAGCACGGCAGTGATCCGGCCGCGGTCATCAAAGCCTCGGTGACGATGCTCGAAGAAAAGGTCGCCTCGCTGGGTGCCGAGAATGTTGCTGCTTTCTTCTGCGAGCCGATCCAGGGGTCGGGCGGTGTCATCGTGCCGCCCGCAGGCTGGCTCACGGCCATGCGAAACGCCTGCCGCGAGCTCGATATCCTCTTCGTCGCGGACGAGGTCATCACGGGCTTCGGCCGCACCGGCCCCCTGTTTGCCTGTGAGCACGAGAACATCGAGCCCGACATGATGACACTGGCCAAGGGCCTTACGTCCGGCTACGCGCCGATGGGCGCCGTGATGATCTCGGATCGCATCTACCGCACCATCGCCGACAGCACGCCGATCGGAGAAGTGGTGGGTCACGGCTTTACGTACTCCGGCCATCCGGTCAGCGCCGCCGTGGGGCTGGAATGCCTGCGCCTTTATCTCGAGGGGGGCGTGCTCGAGAACGGCCGGAAGGCCGGCGCCCATTTCGCGAAACGGCTCGCCGAGCTCGCGAGCCACGAGCTGGTCGGTGACGTGCGGGCGAAGGGTCTTCTCGCCGGGGTCGAGCTGGTCACCAACAAGAAGACCAAGGAAAAGCCCCGCCCCGAGCTGAAGTTGAGCGAGACCCTCGGCCGGCTGGGATACGAAAACAATCTCATCTTCCGGGCGTTTTCCGATGGAGTCGTCGGCTTTGCGCCGCCGCTGTGCTGCTCGAAGGACGATATCGATCTCCTGATCGAGCGATTCCGCAAGACGCTGGACGACGCGTTGAACGTAAAAGAGGTGCGCGATGCGCTTGGATGACTTCAAGGCACTGACCTTCGACTGCTACGGCACGCTGATCGACTGGGAGTCGGGCATGATCGAGGCCCTGAGTGGCCTCGTCGCCAAGACGGCCAAGGGTCTCGGCCGCGATGCGGTACTGGAAGCGCACGCGCGCCACGAATCGTCACAACAGCGCCAGACGCCGACGAAGCGCTACAGCGAGCTGCTGGCCGTCGTCTACAAGAGACTGGCCGAAGAATGGGGCGTCGCGGTGAGCGCCGACGAGTGCGAAGCGTACGGCCGATCAGTGCGCGACTGGCCGGCCTTCGTCGATTCGCCCGGCGCCCTGCAATACCTCAAGAAGTACTACAAGCTCATCATCCTGTCGAACGTCGACAACCGTACCTTCGATTTCAGCAACCAGAAGCTGCAGGTCGAGTTCGACGCGATCTACACGGCGGAGGACATCGGCTCCTATAAGCCCGACGACCGTAATTTCCGTTATATGCTCGATCACATCGGCGATCTCGGCCTCGAGCCGCGCGATGTGCTGCACACGGCGGAGAGCTGCTTTCATGACCACGTGCCCGCGAACAAGCACGGCCTCGCCTCGTGCTGGATCTACCGCCGGCATGCGCAGAAGGGCTTCGGCGCAACGATGAATCCAGGCTCGATGCCGAAATTCGATTTCCGCTTCGACTCCATGGCGGACCTGGTGAAGGCCCATCAGGAGTCGCTGCGCCAAGGCTGACCTCGGGATGCCAAGGCCAGGAGAGTAGGCTAATGTAATCGCATGCTGAACCTGCCCAAGCTGGATCGGATCGATATCAAGATACTGGCCGAGCTGCAGAAGAACGGCAGGATCAGCAATACCCAATTGGCCGCGATCGTGGGGCTCTCGCCGAGCCCGTGCTTGAGCCGCGTCAAGCGCCTGGAAGATGCCGGATACATCTCCGGCTACAGCGCAAAAATCAATTTCGCGAAACTCGGCGGAATTCAGATCGTCTTCAACGCCGTGACGCTCGGCGATCACCGCTTGAGCGACTTCATGCGCTTCGAGCAGGGCATCCGCGAATACGAAGAGCTGGTGGAGTGCCACCTGGTGAGCGGCGGCTTCGATTACCTCCTCAAGTTCGTCGTGCCCGGCATCCAGCATTACCAGGCGATGATGGAAGAGATCCTGAAGAAGAATATCGGCATCTCGAAGTACTTCTCCTACATCGTCATCAAGTCGCCGGTCACCAAGATGCAGCCTTCCGTCCGGATGCATATGTCAGCCGAAGAGCCGCAGTAGCTTACCTACCGGCGGACGCCTCCGGTCCAGGCCCGGCATAAGATGCCGCGGTGTTGCGCAAATTCGGCGGATTGTCGCGCGTCAGGGACGATTTGGCTCACAAAGTTACCGCCGTTCTCGGTTAAAAAATACGCACGTCATTTCCGGATGAGGTGTGTGCTCATGCGCTCAAATCCTGGCCTCGCGCTTCTTGTTTCGCTTGGCGCCGCGACGGTTGCCTTCGCACAACCGCCGGCGCCGACCACCCGGACGGCCCATGACATCCGCCGCAGCGCCCTGGAGATCATTCCTGAAGCGCTGATCGGAGTCTGGAAGCTGGACCGGTCGGCGTCGAGTTATCAGACACCGGCTCCCCGGACTCAAATCCGCATCTTCGACTACACCCGCAACGGCATGGTGCAGTGCGATTACGTCACCGAGCTCGGCAACGGCAGGCAGACCGACGGCAATTGGGCGGTCCAGCTCGACGGCACGCCGGGCATCGAATACACGAGGCCCTACGGGTCGACGCCTTTCGCGGTCGTGACCCTCAAGAAACTGAGCGAAACCGCGCTCTATCTGACGGCCGCACGTTATGGAAAGGTCTTCGAAACAGGAACGTTTACGCTCTCTTCGGACGGCAGCGTGCTGACCTTTCACTATCAACAGGGAAGCAAGAAGGACGTCGCCGTCTATCACCGCTGGAACATTCCGAGCTGACAGACTCGAGGATTTTCATGCTCGACCTCGAAGACAGCTCGCTTTTGCGTACGGATGCCTACATCGACGGCATCTGGACGAGGGCCGGTTCGGGGGCACGCTTTGCCGTTACAAACCCCGCCACGGGGGAGACGATCGCGGAGGTGGCGGAGCTCACCGAGGTCGAAACCCGCCGCGCCATCGAGGCTGCGCAGCGCGCCTTCGGCCCCTGGCGCGGCAAGCTCGCTAAAGAGCGCGCACGGCTGCTGCGCGCCTGGTTCGATCTCGTCATGGCCAGCAAAGAGGATCTCGCCCGCCTGCTGACCGCGGAGCAGGGGAAGCCGCTTTCCGAGGCCCGCGGCGAAGTGTCTTACGGCGCGGCCTTCATCGAGTGGTTCGCCGAAGAAGCCAAACGCACCTACGGTGATGTGATTCCGGCGCCAAAGGCGGGCAACGAGATCATCGTACTCAAGGAGCCGGTGGGCGTCGTCGCCGCCATCACGCCGTGGAACTTCCCGGTGGCGATGATCACTCGCAAATGCGCGCCGGCGCTCGCCGCAGGCTGCCCCGTCGTCATCAAGCCGGCGGAGGATACCCCGCTCTGTGCGCTGGCTCTGGCGGCGCTTGCCGAGCGCGCAGGTATTCCACGGGGTGTGTTCAACGTCGTGACCGCGTCGAAGCCGGTGAGTGTCGGGAACGAGCTCACCGGCAATCCGCTGGTGCGGAAGTTCTCGTTCACCGGCTCGACCGAGGTCGGCAGGCTGTTGGCCCGCCAATGCGCGGCGACCCTGAAGAATGTGTCGCTCGAGCTGGGAGGCAACGCGCCCTTCATCGTCTTCGACGACGCTGATCTTGACGCCGCAGCGGACGGTGCGCTGGCCGCCAAGTTTCGCAACATGGGTCAGACCTGTGTCTGCGCCAACCGCATCCTCGTTCAGGATACCGTCTATGACGCATTCGCCGGGAAGCTGGCGGAGCGCGTAGCCACGCTGAGAGTCGGTGACGGCTCCGATGAGGGCGTGACGCAGGGACCGTTGATCAATGCCGCCGCCGTGAGCAAGGTCGAGCGGCTGCTCGAGGATGCCACTTCGAAGGGCGCTAGAGTCTCGGTGGGCGGCAGTCGCCTCGCCGGCAATTTCTTCGAGCCCACGATCGTCACCGGCGCCACTACGGAGATGGCGATCGCACACGAGGAGATCTTCGGGCCCGTCGCTACGCTCTATCGCTTCAGCTCCGAAGAAGAAGCGATCCAGATCGCCAACGACACCGAATACGGGCTGGCGGCCTATTTCTATGCCCGCGACATCGGCCGTGTGTTCCGTGTGACTGCGGCGCTCGAATATGGAATCGTCGGCGCCAATGAGGGGCTCATCTCCACGGAGGTCGCGCCCTTCGGCGGCATGAAGCAGTCCGGCATCGGCCGCGAGGGCTCCAAGTACGGCATCGAGGAATTCCTGGAGATCAAATATCTGGCGTTGGGCGGCGTCGGAGGGACTTCCGGGTGATCAGGTCGCCTCGGCAGAATATACCGCCCGCCCGCCCAAATTTGATACTTCGTCTTGATTTTGGCCGGTTTTCTCGAGCGACATCATGGCTCATCTATACGAATCTCATCGCACGGGTGAGTTTCCGAAAGAACCTGGGGGAAGCACTTCGTATGAACGGTAAGGCACTCGCGCTCTGGCTGGTCACTGCGCCGGCTATTCTCCTGGGGACCTCGGTCCCCGCGTGGGCACAACAGGCTGTCCCCGCCCCGGCGCAATCCTCGACGGCTGCCGCCGATCCGCCGCAGACGTTGAATATCCAACAGCTGCAACCGGTCGTCGTCACCGGGTCGCGCGTGGCGACTACGGTAGTTAACTCAGCGGTGCCCGTGACCGTGATCAGCGCCGCTCAGGTTACCCAGACGCCCTTTACGGGCGATATGGATAACGTACTCAACGCACTCGTCCCGTCCCTCACAGTGGAACGGCAGGCGAATACGACGAGTGACACCTTCATCCGGCCGCTCTCAATTGACGGTCTGCCACAGGACGAGGTGCTGCTGCTGGTGAATGGAATACGACGGCACCTGTCCGCGAGCGCCGAAGTCAGCGGCACGGGCGCGGAAGGCCCGGATGCGGCGGTCATTCCCGTGCTGGCCATCAAGAACGTTCAGGTCCTGCAGCAGGGCGCCTCGGCTGAATACGGTTCCGACGCAATCGCCGGCGCCATCAATTTCATTCTCAACGACGCCGATCACGGTGTGACAGTGACCGCGAACGGGGGGATACGAGCGCCTGGCGACGGTGCGCAGGAGGACCTCGGCATCAACTGGGGCATGGCGATCCCGATCCTGGACAAGGGCTTCATCAACACCACCATCGAATACAGCAGCCAGGACAAGACGATCCGCGTCGGCCCGTACGACAGCACGCCGTTCACCTGCAGCACCTATGAGCAGCAGAACCCCGAGTTTGAGGCGCTGATCAATGGAGACTGCAAGCTGCAGAGAACGGGCCAGCCCGCAGACCGGGCGGTCCGCGCGTCGATCAATGCCGGATTGCCCCTGGACGGCGATGCGAAGCTCTACTACTTCGGCACGTTCTCCCATTCGCAGGGCTGGGCGATCGGCAGCTATCGCTATCCCGGCAACGGCCAGCAGGTGAACGGTCCGACGGTACGACTGCAGAATGGCAGCCTCTTCTCGTTCACCGACATGTTCCCGGCGGGCTGGAATCCCACCTTCTCCGGCGTGGTGAACGACTGGAGCAGCGTCTTCGGCTACAAGAACAAGCTGAACTTCGGCGGCAGCCCGTTCACGGAGAACTTCGACTTCCGCTACGGCTGGGACCAGATCACCTATTACGTCGACAACGACGTCAACGCCTCTTTGGGGCCTGATACGCCGCGTACTTTCGAGCCCTATCAGGACACGGCCGATGAGTGGGAGGTCGACGCCGACTTCTCCTATGCGCTGCCGGTGAGCATGCTCTACAGCCCGCCGGTTTTGAGCTTCGGTGCGGCATACCGCAACGATGGCTACCAGATTAAAGGCGGCGACGAACTGGGCGATCACGCGTCGGTGGAAGCCGGTCCCTACGCGTCACCGGACCCCTGGGGCTTCTGTGCCAACGGCGTGGCGACGGCAGCAGGTGCCGCGCTGCCGGCATCTGACAACCTGGACTGCGCGAACCCTAAGGATCCCGCCTACAGCGTGCTGCCGGCTGGATCGCAATCCATCACCGGCCTTCCGGATCTGTCGACAGGCAGCTGGACGGACAACGACAAGGCGATCTATGCCGAGCTCGACTCCTTCCTGACCGAGAAGTGGGAGGCCAATATCGCCGGCCGTCTCGAGGACTACGCGAGCTACGGATCGAACATCGCCGGCAGCTTCGCAACGCATTATCAGCTGACGCATTGGCTGGGCTGGCGTGCATCCGCGGGCAGCGGGTTCCATGCGCCGCCGCCGGGCATGCTTCACCAGACCAACATCCAGCTCGAGACGTTCAACGGCGTGCCGGTGCAGACCGGGCTCTTCCCCACCTACAGTCCGGTCTCGCAGTTCCTCGGCGCGAAGCCGCTGCGGCCGGAAACGTCGATGAACTATTCCACGGGCCTCACCCTGCATCCCATCCCGAGCTTCGAGCTGACGGCCGATCTCTATCTGATCGAGATGTTCAATCAGATCTACTCGACCAATGACATTCCCGTCACGCCGGCCATCGCGAGCCAGATGACCGCCGCGGGGATACCGGGAGCCAACAGCATCGAAGAGGTCTTCTTCCTGCAGAACGCGTTCGACTCCCACACGTCCGGGGTGAACGTCGCGGGTTCGTACATACACGGATGGGCCAACGGGCAGGAGACGTCGCTCATCGGCAGCTTCAACCTGAACCGATACAAGATCACCCACGTCAAGATTGCGAACGGAACGCTGTTCCCGCCATTCGAGGTTTATAACTTCGAGCACAACCTGCCTCTCTGGCGCAGCACGCTCACGCTGACGCATCGCATCGGTCCTTTCTCTGCCCTGATCCGCGCAAACGTCTATGGGCCCGAGGGATGGGAGACGACGGCTTCACCCTTCCTCTACCAGCACATCTCGCCCGATGTTCAGTTCGACACTTCCGTCAGCTATCAGATCACCGAGAACTTCTCCGGTACGTTCGGTATCCAGGACGTCGGCAATCACTACCCGCAGGTCAACCTGATCAATTCGCAGCGCGGGCTGCTCTATTTCGATGGTCCGGAGAACTGGCAGGGCGCGCTCTACTTCCTGAACTTCAAGTTCACGGAGGACTGACTCGACCTCGGGCGACTTGCGATGAACAGCTGGATGCGGCGCAAGTCGCTCGATCTGGAGAACGTTTCGGCGCAACACCGTCTGAGCCGTACCCTCAGCTGGTGGCATCTCACGGCATTGGGGGTTGGTGCCATCGTCGGCACCGGCATCTACACGCTGGTGGGGATCGGGGCCAATCTGGCGGGGCCGGCCGTCATCCTCTCCTTTGTGGTAGCCGGGGTGATCTCCGCTTGCGCGGCGCTCGCCTATGCCGAGGTGGCCACGATGATCCCGGCTTCCGGGAGTGCATACACATATAGCTATGTGGCCCTCGGCGAAGCGATTGCCTGGGTCGTCGGCTGGAGCCTGATCCTCGAGTATTCGCTGGTAGTCAGCGCGGTTGCCGTCGGGTGGTCCGGATACGTGACCGGCTTTCTGGCTTCCGTCGGCATCCATCTACCGGCGGCACTGTCGGCGGGGCCTTACGCTGGTGGCGTCTTCAATCTACCCGCCGTAGCCATCATCGCAGTCGTTGCCGGCTTGCTGATTGCGGGGACTCGGGAAAGCGCGAACATCAACGCGATTCTTGTGGTCGTGAAAGTGGCCGCTCTCGCCATCTTCGTTGCCGTCGTGATTCCGCACTTTCACTCGGTGGAATTCAAGCCATTCATGCCGTACGGATTCCCGGCCCATAGTGTCGCCGGGACGGAACGCGGCGTCATGGCCGCTGCCGGCATCATCTTCTTTGCCTTCTACGGCTTCGACGCGATATCGACGGCGGCGGAGGAGGCGAAGAATCCCGGGCGCGACCTGGCGATCGGCATCGTTGCATCCATGCTGATCTGCACGCTCGTATATATGCTGGTTGCAGCCGCAGCCGTCGGCTCGATGCCCTACACGGAATACGCCAAGAGCCCGGAGCCTCTGGCGCTCATTCTTCGGCGATTGGGCGACAACGGGGTGTCTTCCATCATCGGTGCGGCCGCAGTCATCGCACTACCCACGGTCATCCTGGCGTTTCTCTATGGACAAAGCCGCATATTTTTCGTCATGGCGCGGGACGGTCTTCTACCCACCCCGCTTGCGCGGGTTCATCCCACCACCGGAACGCCCGTCCGCATCACCATCCTCACCGCCGCGGTCGTCTCCCTGCTGGCCGGCCTGGTACCCCTCGACCAGATTGCCGCGCTGGCAAACGCGGGTACGCTGCTCGCGTTCGTAGCCGCCGCAAGCTGCATGCTGGTGCTCCGCGTGCGGGCGCCTGAGCGGAAGAGGTCTTTCCGCACGCCCCTCGCGTGGTTCGTCGGTCCCGCGGCCATTCTTGGCTGCATTTATCTCTTCTCGAGCCTGCCCACGCGGACGCGCGTATTCTTTCTGTTCTGGAACACATGCGGATTCCTCTACTATGCAGCCTGGAAAGTCCGCAATGACAAGGCGGGAGCCTCGCTCGATCGCCGCGCGGAGGCCGGAAAATGACCTACACACATCGCATCGCCGTGATCCCTGGAGATGGCATCGGCCAGGAAGTCATGCCGGAGGGATTGCGGGTCGTGAAGGCCGCGGCCGCCCGATTCGGGATCGGGATCGAGCTCATGGAGCTCGACTGGGCGAATCACACGCATTACGAGAAGCACGGCACCATGCTGCCGGAGGACTGGAAGGAGCAGCTGCAGGGTATTGATGCCATTTACTTCGGAGCGGTCGGTTGGCCGAAGACCGTTCCGGACAACGTCTCCCTGTGGGGAAGCATTCTGAAGTTCCGCCGAGAGTTCGATCAGTACGTCAACCTTAGGCCCGTGCGGCTCTTCCAAGGAGTCAAGTGCCCCTTGGCGGGCCGCGTGCCCGGCGATCTGGATTACCTCATCGTGCGTGAAAACACGGAGGGGGAGTACACCAACGTCGGCGGCGCCATGTACGGCGGTACCGATCGCGAGACTGTGATGCAGCTGGCCGTGTTCAGCCGGCACGGCACGGACAGGATCCTGAAGTTCGCCTTCGACCTAGCGGCTCAGCGACAGAGAAAGCATTTGACCGTCGCGACCAAGAGTAATGGGATCGCGATCAGCATGCCGTGGTGGGACTCGCGCGCCGACGAAGTCGCCAAAGGCTATCCCGGGGTCAAGGTGGACAAGCAGCACATCGACATCCTCGCCGCACGCATGGTCCTGGAGCCTGGGCGCTTCGACGTGATCGTTGCCAGTAATCTGTTTGGTGACATCCTGTCAGATCTCGGCCCGGCTTGTGCCGGCACCATTGGGTTGGCGCCGTCGGCAAACCTGAATCCGGAGAGGAGATTTCCGTCCCTCTTCGAGCCCGTTCACGGGTCCGCGCCGGATATCTATGGCAAGAACATTGCGAATCCAATCGCGATGATCTGGTCGGGGGCGTTGATGCTCGACTTTCTGACTCATGGCAAAGGGGCAGGGCGGGCGGCGCATGACGCCATCGTCACCGCCATTGAAGAGATCCTCCGTAAGGGCCCACGTACTCGTGACCTTGGCGGTTCGGCAAGTACGACTGAAGTAGGGAAGGCGATTGCCGCATCTATTTAGGCGGTAGCAATCTCCGTCCTGCGGCACCTGATAAGCTACACCCGCAACGTCGGCCAGCTCGTTCTTGATCGCATAACTCGAAGCTCCGACAACGTTAGCGTGCCACCGACCGACATTCCAACGCTGAAACCGGCAATTTTTCGCGGAAATCCGTACTTGCGATCGCTACGCGAGACGACTTGTCCACGATGCACTGAGAGTGATGCTGGTCGCAATTCCTACAATCACGATGACCTGGTGCGCAACTACGCCGCGGCGCCAAGGCCCTCCGCGGGAACGATCGATGTAAAGGTCACATGGCCATTTCGCCCCGAGAGCGCCCGCAGGGTCACACTTCCGGATGATCGCAACTAGCGGCCATGTCACGACAGATTCTCCAGGCGCACGGTATACGACGCGCTCCAGTGAGCTCGGTTCAAGTTGCGGGGCTGGAGGCGGCGGTTGATTCCTATGGCCGCGTCTGTCGGGCAGCAGGTACAGGGTGATGCAACGCTATGCCCGGAACCTGGTCTATTCCCGCGGTGGTATCGAGTCACGATAGCGCGCGGCGTTGCGGACCATGGAACATTCGAAAAACGCTCCGCACTAGTTAAGTCCGGGCGGGTTGCGCCGGCGCAATGACTGGCTCGTCAAGTTGATCTACCGGCGCACAAGTACCTGATTTACAGACAGCTAAGCGCGTCTGTGTGCAGTAGCTGGCAACGATCGCCGTCCAACGCAATTTACTGCGTAGGGTGCCTGCTCCGATGGGACTACTTTTGGGTACTGAAAGGGCTTAGAGTTTCCCGGGCGGGGCTGCCGAAAAAAATGACCACGACGACCAGAATCAGATAGAACGGGGAGCAGGCCATGATGACTGACGCGCGTGGGCTTCTGATTCCGCTTTTAGGTGTGTTCAACGTGCCTCCTGGAGAGAGTGCTTCCTCACTGCGGTATCGCCGGATTCGAACGTCATGGTAACCACGCCTTCCGGCTTTGTTTACACCTTCATCGCGGGCCCGGAGTACTCGCCGCAGAGCTTCACGCCAGACTCGGTAGAGGTGTCGCTCGAGTCGCCGACCGAGTCTCCCGCCGACAGCGTTATCGGCGTGGCATTCTTTACAAAAGACGCCTTCTTTGTCGACCTCGCCGATCGCACGGAGGGTTGGGAACAGTAGGATATAGCGGATGGTGACCCATCAGTTCATCCGTCGTGGGACTTCCTTCTTTCGAGCCGAAATCGCTCAACCGCTTGAAAAACCATGGTCTATCGCCCGGGGTCGTCCATTTTGAATCAACCGTTTCGGGGTCCGCCATGCCAGATAAACAGACTGTGTTCAGTGCCGACGGTCAATGGAAAGCCGATTTTACGGCGTTCAAGAATTATGCATTCTTCTATGCAAGTATTGGTTGCGATGTGGCCGTATACACCATCGGAACGTCGATAGGCGGGGGTGGCGGGAGCATTTGGGGAGGTTCATCATCTCCGAACTGGGTCAGCCAAGCCGCTTCCATTCATATTCAAAATGTCTATCAGGGTAATTCTCAGCTGACGGGTCTAGGCAGCTTTACCCAAGATCAAGACACCGTAGCCGCGGATGCTGAGCTGAAGTTGTGGGCGGTGGGGTTGCTCTCAATATCAATTAACACTGATTCCGGCGACGTTAGTGCCGCTCCTGGGGGTGCATCTCTTAACGTCGAGTCGGTGACTTCCACGATTACGGTAGTAACTTCGACCGGCCAACTGCTTCAAGGCGTAGTTTCAGCGAGCAGCGCAGTCAGTGACAACAGCATCTGGGGGTAGGGATGGATCTGCTAGCGTGTCAGCTTGGCGCTGACCCGCAGGGCCAGGTGCGGGTGCTTGCGGCGCTGCGCGCGACGCTGCGGGAGGGCGCTGGCGACTCATACGCGTCCACAATGTCGGCTCGTGAGGCCGTCGGTTTTTCCGCAGACCAGCTATCGGACCTCGATCGGCGGTTTAACTTTGGGACTCTCCAGGCACACTTCCCAGAACGCGGCTCTCGTAGTCTCTTGCGCAGAATTGCTTGGTTTGGGTCCGCGTTAGCTGACGTCGCATGCCCCACTGTCGGAGAGTCGCGCCACGAGACCATGGAAATGGGCGCGCTGTTCAATCTCGCAGTGGCTCTCTTCGACTCGGTCGTCGATGGCCGTCCCAGGCTGAAACGATCATTGTTCCGCGCGCTCGAAGTACCGAAGATGGTTGCGCGACTTCGCGGCCCTAACGATGAGGCGACCCGCATTCGCTCTGCCGAACACCCGTTGGCGCCATTGTGTATGTTATTCGACGCCGTCCTGCGCTCGCTGGGGCAGCGGTATGCCGGCAGTAACTCGAGGCTATCGGACATCGAGAGACAATTGGAGCGGATGCATTCCAGTGAGACGTTACCCGGCAGGAAGAGAATCGAGGCAAAATGTCTTCCTGTAACGTTTGTGTGTCAGGCATCTGATACTCATGCGCCTATGTCTGTGCGGAAACTGTACATCGAGCTGGGACGGTTGCTCGCGCTGCTGGATGACTGGCGGGACATAGCTGATGATGTTCGCGCCGGCCGCGCGAATCAGTTCATCTGCTCATACGACTTTGGTGGGCCGCATATGATGAACTACGCTCTGGGGGTGATGTCTGGGCTGCTTCGAGGCACAGCGCGTGGCGCGGAGGCCTTTGAAAGAGAGTTGGTGCCCTTGCTCGGGACAATTCTGGACCTTGCACGCCATCTGCCGTCGCTTCGTTCTCAAAAACTTCAGTGGCTGTTGGGTCAACTGCTTGGACCTACATGAGAGTTCTTGCCGATGCCCGGCGTATGCTTGTAAGAAGTGCGCGCGATAGAGTAGCTACAGCTTTCTTCCTGATGCGACATGTCTCCCGGAAGGTGCCGAAAACCACAGGTATCGCGAAGTCCGATTTCGAACGGGCTATTACGAGAGGGACTGGTTTCTTGGCGCAGCAACAGCGTGCCGACGGTGCCTTCGTAGATTTTCTATTGCCGCCGGGGTCGTCAGATTGTTGGATGACCGCGCACGTCGCTTGGACGATAGAGGATGTGCCGGAGCTGGAAGGCCAGCATCGTAGGGCTGCGCGATATCTAAGGAAGATTGGCGAAGCGCACAAGGGCAGTTGGAGGTACAACGAAGTGGTGGGGCCGGACAGTGATAGTAGCGCGCAGGCGCTCATCGTCATGGCACGGGCGGGCATACCTATCCCTCTGCAATGGGTTGAGAACGCTGACGTCCCCGGGAGTGGTGTACGAGCTTTCTGATTTTCCTCTTCGGATCCGAGCCTTAGCTCGGGATCCGTAAGGCAGACGCGGTCCCCGAAGGGGCCGCGGAGGCTGCAGAGGCGGTCATCGTGAGTCTGGTTTAAGGTTGGGGTTACCACACCATCCAATCTGAACCGGAGAACATCACGATGACCACCAAGCCCAATATCGCACTCGCCGAGCTCGTGGAAAAGGGCGCGGACGCCGATCTGCTGCGGGAGATGATCCAGTACGTCGCCCAGCGCATGATGGACATGGACGTGGAGGGCCTGTGCGCGGCCGGCTACGCCGAAAGGAGCCCCGAGCGGCTCAACAGCCGCAACGGCTACCGCGAGCGGCTCTGGGAGACGAGAGCCGGATCGGTAGATCTGAAGATCCCGAAGCTGCGCAAAGGCAGCTATTTCCCAGGGTTTCTCGAGCCGCGGCGCACCGCTGAGAAGGCCCTCGCCGCCGTGATCCAGGAGGCGTACGTGCAGGGCGTCTCCACCCGCTCGGTCGATGAGCTGGTGAAGGCGATGGGCATGAGCGGGATCAGCAAGAGCCAGGTCTCGCGGCTGTGCACGGAGATCGACGAGCGGGTCAACGCCTTCCTCAACCGCCCGATCGAAGGCGACTGGCCGTACCTGTGGATCGATGCCACGTACCTGAAAGTGCGGGAGGCCGGCCGGATCGTGTCGGTGGCCGTAATAATTGCCGTAGCCGTGAACACCGACGGGACTCGGGAAGTGCTCGGCATGGCGATCGGACCCTCTGAGGCGGAGCCGTTCTGGACGAGCTTCCTGCGATCGCTCACCCGCCGAGGCCTGCGGGGCGTGAAGCTCGTGATCTCCGATGCGCACCTCGGCATCAAGGCCGCCGTCGCCAAGGTCCTGAAGTCCACTTGGCAGCGTTGCCGCGTGCATTTTCTGCGCACGGCGCTCGCGCATGCCGGCAAGGGTCAGCGGCAGATGGTGCTCGCGCTGATCAACACCGTGTTCGCTCAGGATACGCACGAAGCGGCCGTCGAACAGTGGCGCGTCGTCGCCGATCAGCTCAGAGCCAAGTTCCCGAAACTCGCGACGCTGATGGACGAAGCCGAGCCCGACGTGCTCGCCTTCATGACCTTCCCGAAGGCGCATCGCGTGCAGATCCACTCCACGAACCCGCTGGAGCGGCTCAACGCCGAGATCAAGCGGCGCACCGATGTCGTCGGCATCTTCCCGAACGAAGCCGCCATAACGCGTCTCGTTGGCGCGCTGCTGCTCGAGCACAACGACGAGTGGCAACTGCAGCGTCGGTACTTGCAGCTTGAAGGATTGCAGGCGCTGACAGACAATCAGCCCGCTCGGTTGTCCGCCGTGGTCAGCTGAGCACGAGTCCAACCGAACCGGAACTCACGACTCGTACACCACGTCCGGGGACACGATCCATGGGCTCCAGGAGCGGCACGCCGTCCATCGCGCCTCCCCCGCCATCTTCTGCCTCAACGATCCCGATCAGGACATTGAGATGCCGGGTGCTAATCGGCGCCGGCATCCCGTCGCGATCACCCTGAGCACGTACTCGCACTGGTTCGCGAAGCGGGCGGACTCCAGACTCGGCACGCGCCTTTGAGGCTTGTCCACCAAGGAGCGCGGAGCGGTGGTTTACAGCTGGATTACGTGAGAGGATTCACACGTAAGCTGTTGAGTTTAGTGGTGGGGCGTGACGGAATCGAACCGTCGACCAGCGGATTAAAAGTCCGATGCTCTACCGACTGAGCTAACGCCCCGGAGGGGGCGCGCATGATACTACAGGCGCTGGTAGATCGTCGGATCGGGGAGCCCGGCGCCCTCGAAGCCCGCGCGGCGCAGGCGGCAGGAATCGCAGCGGCCGCAGGCGGCGCCCAGATCGTCGGCCTGGTAGCAGGAGACGGTGAGTGAATAATCGACGTTCAGGCGCGTGCCCTCGCGGATGATGCGCTGCTTGGACCAGGAGATGAGCGGTGCCTGGACCCGGCAGGGATGGCCCTCGACGCCCGCCTTCGTCGCGAGCGCGGCGAGATGGCTGAAGGCTTCTACGAAGGCGGGACGACAATCGGGGTATCCCGAGTAATCCAAAGCATTTACGCCAAGGAAAACATCCTCCGCGCCGAGGACCTCGGCCCAGCCGAGAGCAAGCGAGAGCAGGATCGTATTACGCGCGGGAACATAGGTGACGGGAATGCCCGTCGTGGGCTGCTCCGGAACCGCAATCGACGTGTCCGTCAGCGCCGAGCCGCCGATGCCCGCGAGGTCGATACGCATGATCCGATGCTCGCGCGCCCCCAGAGCCTCCGCGACACGCATCGCCGCATCGAGCTCCGCGGCATGCCGCTGGCCGTAGTCGACGGAGAGCGCATGACACTCGAAGCCCTGATCGCGGGCGATGGCCAGCGTCGTGGCCGAATCGAGGCCGCCGGAGACGAGGACGACAGCGCGGTGGGATGCCATGGACATGCTCTCTTGCGTGCGAGGATGCGACTCTGGATGGCGATGCGTCCGCCAGGTGGCCGGTGCTACCTCCCCGGCACGTTACCCCAGAGAACCTTGTGCAGCTGGATCTGGAAGCGCACCGGCAGCCGGTCCGCGATGATCCAGTCGGCCAGCTCCCGTGCGGGCAGCTGCTCGTGGCTCGGGGAAAAGAGCACCGTGCAGCGGCCTTCCAGGCCGAGCTCGCGCAATCTGGCGCAGCTCCACTCGTAGTCGCCGCGGTCGCAGATCACGAATTTCACCAGGTCCTTGGCGCCCAGACGCGCCAGCTCCTCGTAACGGTTGCGCGATTCCTCGCCGGAGCCCGGAGTCTTGACGTCCACGACCCGCACCACCCTCTCGTCCACTCCCTCGAGCGACATCGCGCCGCTCGTCTCCAGCGAGACGCGGCAGCCGGCGTCGCAGAGTTGAGTCAGAAGGCTCAGACAGCTCTTCTGTGCCAGCGGCTCGCCGCCCGTCACACAGACATAGCGGCCGCCGAGCTCCCTCACCCGCTCCACGACTGACTCGACCTCCCACCACTCCCCGCCGTGGAAGGCATAAGCCGTATCGCAGTACTGACACCGCAGCGGACAGCCGGTGAGACGGACGAACACGGTGGGGATCCCCGCCGTGTCAGCCTCGCCTTGCAGGGAATAGAAGATCTCGGTGATCTTGAGCCGCGCCACCTGCATCCATCAATGCGACGGCAGCTGCTTCAGCCGCGCTTGCGCCCGCGTGGCGGCGTCCGTGCCGGCGTACTGCGTGGTGACCTGGCGAAGCGTCGCGCGGCCCTTCGATGTCTTGCCCTGCGCGAGCTGAGTGTTACCGAGGTCGAGCATGGCGTCCGGCGCTTTGCCCGAGCTCGGCCAGTTGTCGAGCACCGCCTGGAAGTCGGCTTCCGCGGCCGCATAGTCCTGATTCACGTAGTGCGCCTCACCCAGCCAATACTGCGCATTGGGCGCCAACTGGCTCGTGGGATATTGCTTGAGGAAGCCCTGGAAGCCGCTGATCGCCACCGAGTAGCTGCCGGCCTTCAGGGCATCGAACGCCTGCCCGTAGACCGACTGCTCCGTGGAGGAGACCCCCGCCTCGCCGCCGGTGTCCGTCGCGCCGGAGCCGCCCCCCGCCGCGCCGCCCGCGGAGCCTCCATGCTCGAGCGCCCCGATCCGCTTGTCGAGATCCGCATACAGGTCGTGCTGCTGCTTGGTCAGCGCCTTGTTGGCATTCTGCAGCTCATCGACCTGGCCGCGAAGGTCCCGCACCTCGCCCTGCAGCGTATCGACCTGAGTCGCGAGCTGCACCAGGCTCTGGTTGGACACCACCCGCTCGACCTTGGAGATCCGGGCGTCGAGGTCGTTCATCCGGATCTGCACCGGATCCTGGTCGGGCGGAACAGACGCGCAGGCGGCGGCGAGCACCGTGACGAGCGCGAGGGTGATGATCGGGCGCATGGCAGACTCCTTTGAGACTGGGTGCCGGACGTCAGCTTACTGCGGCGGCGCAGTCGGCTGCCCGTTCGGCGCCAGATACACGATGTCGACGCGCCGGTTCTTGGACCAGGCATCCTCGTTGTGGGCCGGATCCACCGGGTGCTCGGCGCCGTAGCTCACCACCGTGATCTGCGCGGCGGAGGCACCCTGCAGCAGCAGCGCCTGACGGACCGCCTGTGCGCGCCGCATCCCGAGGCCGATGTTGTATTCCGGTGAGCCGCGCTCGTCGGTATTGCCTTCCAGCCGCACGCGGGCGTCGCTGTGGTCGGAGAGATACTTCGCATGGGCCGCGACGATGTCCGTGCCGTCGCCCGTGATCACGGCGCTGTCGAAGTCGAAATAAATGGTGCGCTTGGCGAGCATGCCCTGCTGCGGGCCGGTGATCGAGTTCTGGTTGCCGAACGGCCCGCCGCCGTTGGCATTCGCCCCCGCGGCGCCCTCGGAATTGGCGCCGGCGCCATTCTCGGACGATGACTGCTGCTGCTCGGCCGACGGCTTCGGCTTGTGGCTCGCACAGGCGGCGAGTCCGAGACACCCCGCCAGCAACATCAAAATGGCAATTCGACGATACATAGACCCTTCTCCAGGTTCGCCGCCTCGCGAGGCGGCTCTTGTTGATTGGAAAAACCGGCCTACGGCCGTTTTTCGGACACCAGCTCCGTTTCCGCCGGCAAAAGGCGCGACTTTTGCTGGCTGCGCCATCCCATTCTACTGAATGAACGGACCCCAGGCCGGGTCACGGACCTCGCCCTGAGTCGGCTTGAGCGACAGGCCCGTGAGCCCGTCGACGGAAATGGTCGCCAGGATACCGGCCTCCCCCTGGCCCGGCCGCGCGGCGTACATGATGGCGGCGCCGTTCGGCGCGAAGCTCGGCGACTGGTCGAGCCGGCCGGGCGTCAGCATCCGGAAGTCGCCGTTCGTGAGATTCTGCACGGCGATGCGGTAGCTGCCGCTGTCGTCGCGAGTGACCATCGCCAGAAGCTTACCGTCAGCGGACACATGCGGGCCGGCGTTGTACTCGTCGGTGAACGTGATGCGCTGCGGGATGCTGCCCGGGGTCGCCGCGCTGCGGTAGATCTGCGGCTCACCCGCCCGATCCGAGGTGAAGTAGATGGACCGCCCGTCGGGCGACCAGCAGGCTTCGGTGTTGATGGACGGCGAATCGGTGATCTTCGTCAGGTGCTGATTGCTCAGATCGAGGACGTAGACCTGCGGGTGGCCGCTGTCGCCGCTCAGCGTGAGCGCGAGCTTCTTGCCGTCGGGCGACCAGGCCGGCGCGCCGTTGATGCCGGCGCGCATGGAGACACGACTGCGCTGGCCCGTCAACACGCGCTGCACGTACACGGCGGAGAGGTGGTTCTCGAACGAGACATAGGCGAGCCACTGACCATCCGGCGACCAGGCCGGCGACATCAAGGGAAAGCGCGACTCGAGGATCAAATGCTGATTGTAGCCGTCGGCGTCGGCGACCACCAATTGGAAGCGCTCATCGGCGCCCTGTCCCGCGATCGCAATGTAGGCGATGCGGGTCGCGAAGGCGCCGCGGATGCCCGTGATGGCCTGGTAGATGACATCACTCACGCGGTGAGCGGCATTGCGCAGCGCCGAGGGAGTGCCGATGAACCGCTGGCGGGCGATGCTCTGCCCGGTCAGGTCATTGAGGAGGTTGAAATCCACCGCCAGCTGGCCGCCCTCGGCCGGCACCACCTGACCCACGACGACATAGTCGCTGCCCGCCGCCTTCCAGTCCCCGAACTTCACGTCCGCGGCATTGGTGGGCGTCGCCGGCATCTTGTTGCGTGGCAACTCCGTGAAGCGGCCGCTGCCGACAAGGTCATGCTGGACGACGTCGGCAACGTCGGTACCGGCGGTGGGCGCCTGCGCGAAGGGCACGATCGCGATGGGCACGGGGTTGTTCACCCCGGAGGTGATCTGGATCTGCAGCTGGGCGCGCGCGGCCGGCGCGGCTAGCCACGCAGCCGTCAGTACCGCCAGGAAAATCCGCAGCGGGGATGCCATTCTCGGTGTCGGTTTCATGGGTCTCGCGGTCAGTTTGTCGGCTGGAAGGTGATGACGAGCTCGTGCGGGAACGGAATGCCGTTGGGCGGCGGCGGCAGGGGTGAGGCGTTGTATACCGCAGTCTGAATGGACTGGCGCACGGCGTCATCGCCGTTGCAGTCACCAATGCTCACGTCAGTCACCGAGCCGCCCGGGACCAGGCCCACGTTGAGGACGCACTTGATCCCCGGCTGAGCCGTCGGCGGCCTGTTCCACGCATTCTGGATCCTCGAAGTAATTTCGCTCTGCCAGCTCGCCATGGCGCCGCTTGCGGCCGCGGCGCGCTGGTCCTCCTGCAGGCTCTGCTGCAGGTCCGCCACGCGGGCGGCACGCTCCGCCGCCGCCTGTTGCTCGGCGAGCTTCTTTTCCTCGGCGAGCTTGCGCTCCTCCGCCAGCTTCTTTTGTGCCGCGAGCTTCGCGGCCGCCTTCTTCCTGGCCTCGGCGAGCTTCTTCGCCTGCTCGGCCGCCTGGGCTTGCGCAGCCTTCTTGTCCTCGGCGGCCTGCTCCTCGGCAGCGGCTTGCGCCGCCTGGCGCTGAGCCTCCCGCTCCGCCCTGGCCTGCTCGCGCGCCTGCAGCTCCTGCTGAGCCTGCAGCTCGTGCTGGGCCTCTTCCTTGGCGGCCTGCTCGCGCATCGCGATCTCGTCCGGGGTGGGCGGCGGCGGGCCTTCGGCAGGGGCCGGCGGCGGCTGAGCCTGCGGCGGCGCCTTGGGCTTCAGTGACGGCGTCGAGGCGGTCCCCACTCCCTTCAGTGTGCGGGCATCCACGACGGTCGCATTGATGGGCACGCTCGGTGGGGGCGCCGGATGGCGGAAATGCCATAAACCGAAAGCCAGCAGCGCGACGAGGCTGCCGTGCAGCAGCACGGACATCCCAATCGACAGCCAGCGGTCGCGTACGGACTCGGACATCGGAAGGGCAATCGATCAGCCGCCCGCGCGTGACTGCGGCGGCGGCCGCGGGT
>Ga0335075_10003297_pt1 | contig 25650 bp, 30 predicted proteins | sample Lox_Sample_24_FD_206723 | JGI IMG/M metagenome (GOLD analysis project Ga0335075, IMG submission 206723) | Soil microbial communities from Loxahatchee National Wildlife Refuge, Florida, United States - Lox_Sample_2.4 | ecosystem: Environmental > Terrestrial > Soil > Wetlands | place: USA...
TCGTGATCGCCGCGACCATGACCGGGATCACGAGCGGCGCCAGCGGGACCGGAACGCAGGTCCGCGCCCCGCGCAAGCGGAGATGGCGGCCGCGGGCCCTGCCGCCGAGCCACGCACCGGCATCGACGCTGGCGGCGCTCAACCGGCTGAGCGGGCCGAGCGCGGCGAGCGGCGCGGCCGGCGCCGAGGTCGCAGGGGCCGAGGCGGCGGAGCCGGCTCGGGCCGGGAAGGCGGCATGCGCGAGTCGGCCAACTCAGCGGCGATGCCGTCGGCGAGCCAGGAGGACCGCGGAGCCGAGCCCGGCTCCGGCACGCATTCAAATGGCGCACCCGAGCGGCATGAGGAGGCAACGGGCGTGGGCGAGACATCCGCACCGCCGGAATGGCGAGAGCCGCGAGAGGCCCCCGCGCGTCGCGAGGAGCCGGCGCCGCTGGCGCATTTCGAGCCTTCGCCGCCGACGGAAAGCAACACGCCGCGAGAGAGCAAGCCTTACGTGGTGTGGTCGTCGGCGCCGCCCGACAGGGCCGCTTCGGGCGGCAGCCGCGGACCCGAGGAATGAGCGCATCCCGGCGGCTGCGCCGGCGCGCATCGGGCGCCGGTCAGGCCGCGCGCGAATCGTCGCGCAAGTGCTCGAGAAGCCCTCTCGATGCGGCTTCGATCAGATCCAACACGTCCTCGAAACCGTTGGGGCCGCCGTAGTAGGGGTCCGGAACCTCGCTGATGCCGGCCTCGGGCGCGAACTCGAGAAACAGGCGCAGCCGCTCGCGGGCGTGCACCGGCGCGAGCCGCTCGAGCGCGCGCAGATTCTCCCGGTCCATGGCGAGGATCAGATCGAAATGCTCGAAGTCGCGCGGCTCGACCACCCGCGCGCGCAAGGCCGACAGATCATAGCCGCGCCGAGCCGCGGCCTGACGCGTGCGCCGGTCGGGCAGCTCACCGACGTGGTAGCCCGCGGTGCCGGCGGAATCGACTTCCAACACCAGGTCCGGCGCATCGCGCCTCGCCACCGCCCGAAACACGACCTCGGCCGTCGGCGAACGGCAGATGTTGCCGAGACAGACGAAGAGAATTCTCACCGAGCTATTTTACGCTGTAGCCCCGCGCATCGAGGCAGGCGCTGACGGCCCGCCGGTAATCGGCGGCCTTGCGCGCCATGGCGGCGGCCTGCTGCTGATCCTGCTCGCTCATCGCCATCTGGTTTTCCTGAGCGCGCTGGGCATCGCTCGCGCTGCCGATCATCGCGCCGGTGATGCCTCCGAACACCGCACCGGCACCGCGGTCCCAGCGCGGCGAGATGGCGGCTCCGAGGATGGCGCCGGCGATGGCACCGACGGCGGTCCCCGTCCCGGGGGGCGGACCGCTCACGGCCACGCGATCGTAGACCGGGACGTTCGGCGCACTCGGGTCGAAGCCGGTCTGCTTGACCGCCCACAATCCGCACTCATACCGGTCCTTGCTCTGCTGCGCCGGACTCTGGCCCTGCTCCGGATAGGCGTAGACGGTCGTATTGGCGGGCGGCCCGGCATAAGCCGGCGGCGGCGGCGGCTGGGGCGGCGGTGCCGTGGCGCACCCTCCCAGGCCCAGCGCGAGCGCCGCCAGGGCGCCAATTCCGGTGATGCCCCGCAGGGCCGTCGACTCTGGTAACAATTTGATACGCATGGTTTTTCCGTTACGCGAAGCTGCTGCCTTGCTGAACGTGGGGGCGATTCATGGGTTGACAACCAATTATACGCCCGTCGATACCACTCCCGAGACACACTGGGTCTCAGCGCGAGAGTAATGCTGCAACCCGCTCCAGGTCTTCCGCCGTATTGACATCGGGTCCCGGGCGCTCCTTCGCATCCGCTACGCGAATGAGAAATCCATGCTCGAGGGCCCGCAGCTGCTCGAGCTTTTCGGTTTGCTCGAGCGCGGTCGGCGCCAGCGCGGCGAGGCGACGCAAAGCCCCGACCCGGTAAGCGTACAGGCCGATGTGCCGCCGCGCTCCGGCGAACACAGTTTGGCTCGCGAGGCCCGACGGCGCCCCCTCGCGGCTCCACGGCACAGGCGCCCGACTGAAATAAAGCGCCCTGCCCTTCGCATCCGCAACGACCTTGACCGCGTTGGGATCGAGGTACTCCGCCAGAGAATCCACCGGTGTCGCCAGGGTTGCGATCGCCGCCTGAGGATCCGACTCCAAGAGAGCGGCGACCTGACGGATGAGCGCGGGCGGCATGAGCGGCTCATCCGCCTGCAGGTTGACGACGATGTCGGCCTGCGACCAACGCTCGATGACGGCAAGCTCGGCGATACGGTCCGTGCCGGAGGCGTGCGCGGCGGAGGTCATCCGTGCCGTGGCGCCAAAGGCGCTCGCGGCGGCCGCGATCGCCGGGTCGTCGGTGGCGATCAACACATTACGGGCACCCGAGGCGACGGCGCGTTCGAACACCCAGTGCAGCATCGGCTTGCCCTTGATCGGCGCCAGCACCTTGCCGGGCAAGCGCGTCGAGCCGCGGCGAGCCGGGATCACAACGTTAAAGGAGTTTGACACGCCGATGCCGCCGCGTCGCGCGGACCGTCTCAGCGCTCGAGGAGCGGGTCGTCGGCCGCGAGCTGCCGCGCCTCCTCCTCCAGCATGATGGGCACATCGTCACGGATCGGATAGGCAAGCCGGTCGAGCCGACAGATGAGCACCTGTGGGTCACGCCGATAGATCAATGTTCCCTTGCAGACCGGACAGGCCAGGATCTCGAGCAGGCGGGCGTCCATCGGCGATCTAACCTCCGCTGGGGACAAGGGATCCGATCTTGCGCGTCACGAGCTCGAGCAGTCGGCGCGAGTCGTCGTCGCTCAACGCCGCCTCGACCGGAACATACCAGAGCCGCGGGCCCGCAATGTTTGCGCATTTTACGGCATCCTTCTCCGTCATGAGTACCGCCAGGCCGTCGCCGAAGTCGAGCTCGGCCGCCGACAGCGCGTGATGATCGGGGAAGGCGTGCTCGATCACCTCGAGGCCGCTGGCGCGCAGCTCGGCGAAGAATCGCCCGGGATTGCCGATGCCGGCGACGGCGTGAACGGGGCGGCCGCGAAACGCCGCGAGCGCGGTCGACTCCCGGGGATCGGCGAGGCGCCTTGCCCCGGCCGCCGCCAATCGCATCCGCAACGCCACGGACTCGAGCTCCGGCGGAACCCCCGGGAGCGCCCCGCCCCGCGCCCCGCCGTTCACCACCACGGCATCGGCGGCGCGGAGCCGGCGAGCGTCCTCGCGCAGCGGACCGGCGGGCAGCAAGCGGCCGTTGCCCAAACCGCGCGCGCCGTCGATGACGACAATCTCACAGTCGCGCGCCATGCGCAGATGTTGCAGGCCGTCGTCCGCGAGGATGACCTGCGCGCCTCGGCCCACCAATGCGGCCGCCGCGGCAACACGATCGCTCGCGACGATGGTTGCACACCCGGTGCGCCGCCGGAGAATGAGCGGCTCATCGCCAACTTCCTGCCACGGAGAGTCCGCCGCGACGACTCGCAGACGGCCATCCCGGCGACCGTAGCCACGCGATACCAGACCCACTTCGATTCCGCGGCGCCCGAGCTCATTGGCCAGCCAGATGGTGAGGGGCGTCTTGCCGGTGCCGCCCACCGTGAGGTTACCGACGACGATGACCGGCCTGCCGACCGCATGCGATCGCAGCCAGCCGCCTCGGTAGGCCGCGCGGCGCACGGACACGACTGTGCCATACAGCCCGGAAAGCGCTGCCAGCCCCATCCCCCCCGGGGCCTGCTCATACCAGAGTCTGAAGAGCCAGCGACTGCTCATTGGCCCGGTTCAATCGGCGAACTGCAGCCGATAGAGCTGCGCATACCGCCCGTCGCGCGCCAACAGCTCAGCGTGGGTGCCGCTCTCGACCAGCTCGCCGGCATCGAGCACCACGATCCGATCGGCCTGCTCCACGGTCGAGAGTCGATGCGCGATGACGAAGGTCGTGCGGTCGCGCACCAGATGCGCGAGCGCCGCCTGAATGTGACGCTCGGATTCGGTGTCGAGTGCCGAGGTCGCCTCGTCGAGAATGAGAATCGGAGCGTTCTTGAGCAACGCTCGCGCCACTGCGATGCGCTGCCGCTGGCCACCCGACAGCATCACGCCGCGCTCACCCACCAGGGTGTCGAGGCCGGTCGGCAGGGTCGCGGTGAACTCGAGCACGTGCGCCGCCTCGGCCGCCCGCAGCAGGTCGGATTCCGACACCGTGCGGCCGAAGGCGATGTTGTTGCGGATGCTGTCATCGAAGAGCGTGACATCCTGACTGACGACGGCGATCTGCCGGCGCAGGCTCGCGAGCTCGTAGTCGCGGATGTCGCGGCCGTCGATGAGGATCGCGCCGGCGGCGATGTCATAGAAACGCGGCAGCAGACTCACCAGCGTCGACTTGCCGCTGCCGGAGCGCCCCACGATGGCGAGGCTCGAGCCAACCGGCACCTCGAGCGAGACGCCGCGCAGCGCCGGCCCGTGCCCCTGCGGGTAGGCGAACGTCACCTCGCGGAACTGAACCTCACCCCGCACCCGCCCGGCGATGTAGCCGCCGCCGCGCGGCTCGCCCGGCTCGTCGATCAGCTGAAAGAGGCTCTCCGCCGCGGTCACGCCCTGCTGCAGCGGATCGGCGACGCTCACGAGCTCGCGCAGCGGCTGCGCGATCAGGCTCAGCGCGGTGAAGAAGCCGAACAGGTCGCCCGATGTCATCTGCCCGTCGAACGTGTCGCGGATGGCGAGACCGAGCACGAGTGCGCCGCCTATCGCGGTGACGAGCTGCACCGTGGGATTCGCCAGCCCGCGGGTGAGGATCAGGCGCATGTACGAGCGGCGGTTGTGCTCGTTGACGCTCTCGAACTGCGCGCGCAGATGCGGTTGCGCCTCGTAGACCTTCACCAAGCGCGGCGCCTCGAAGCTCTCCTTGGCGATGCGGGTGACATCGCCCATCGAGTCCTGGATGCGCCGGCCGTAGCGGCGGAAGTTCCGGTTGACCACCGAGACCAGCCAGCCGGCGAGCGGCCCGGTGCCGAGGGAGATCAGTGCGAGCCGCCAGTTGAGCCAGAATAGATAGAAGATCATCGCCACGACGGTGAGCGCCGCGCGCACCAGAATGACGATCGAGGTGGTGCAGGCGTTGCCGATCTGCTCGCTGTTGTAGGTGAGCTTCGAGAGGAGCGCACCCGAGGAGCTACGGTCGAAATAGGCGATGGGCAGATCGAGCACGCTGCGGAAGACTTCGGCGCGAAACCGCTTGACGATGCTGCGACCCGCGTAGCCCATGCAATAGGTCTGCGTGAAGTTACCGAGGCCACGGGCGACGAAGATGACCACCAGCGCGACCGGGATCAGGAAGATCATCCGCCGATCGGGGTGACTGACCCAGTCGCCGAAGCGTTTGCCGAGCTCGACGAAGCTCGCCATCGACGCGGAATAGACCGCGCCTCCGAGGATCCCTAGGGCGAACATGCCCTTGTGCGGCTTGAGGTACCCGAGCAGCCGCCGGTAGGTGACCGACACGCTCACCGGCTCGGCGGCCGGGCGGCAGGGCCGGTCGGACCCGGGCCGTGCCACGTCGTTCAAGGGGCGCCCGCCCGCTCGTCCCTGATGGTCGCGATGTTGAGCCGCACGAAGCCGAGCTGGCCGAGGACGTCCATCGCCGTGACCACGGACTGTTGGGTGGCACGGCCGTCGGCGCGTATCGTCACGGTCATGTCGCGGTCGCTGCCGGCCTGCTGGAGCAGCGCCGAACGCAGAGTGTCGGGGCTCGAGTTGATGAGCTCGCGCCCGTTGACGAGATAGCTTCCGGCCTCGGTCACCGAAACCACGAGCGGCTCGCTCTGCTCGGTCGCGGGCGGGACCGCGCTCGCCTGCGGCAGCTGCACGTGCAACCGCCCTTCATCGGTGAACTTGCTCGACAGCATGAAGAACACGACCAGCAGCAGCACGACATCGATGAGGGAGACGACGTTGATCTCCGGCTCCTCGTGACGGCGCGGCTTGAGGTTCATGAGACGGCCTCTATCAGGCGGCGGCCGAACGGCCGCCACGCACGCCGGCCGCCTCGACCACATCGGCCATGCGCATGGCCTGCTTCTCCATCTCCACCACGATGCGCTCCACCTTGCCGCGAAAATACCGGTAGGCGAACAGCGAGGGGATGGCGACGCAAAGGCCGGCCGCGGTGGCGACCAGCGCCTCGGCGATGCCGCCCGAGAGCACGCGCGGATCGCCCATACCCCCCGCCTGGATGGCGTTGAAGGCGCGAATGATGCCGGTCACCGTCCCCAGAAGCCCCAGGAGCGGGGAGACGCCGGCGATGGTGCCGAGCGTGTTGAGGAAGCGCTCGAGCTCGTAGACCACGTGCCGGCCGGTATCCTCCAGCCGCTCCATCAGGATCTCCCGCGGCCGGTGCCGGTTGGCAAGGCCGGCGGCGAGAAGTCGGCCCAGGGGCGAGTTCTGCTCGAGCGCGGCGATGACCTTATCGTTGATCTGATTGGCCTCGATCAGCTGCCAGACCTTTTGCGGCAACTCGCGCGGCATCACCCGCCTGTCCTGCAAGGTCCACAACCGCTCGAGCACGATCGCCGCCGCGGTGATCGAGCAGAGAATGATCGGCCACATGAGCGGGCCGCCTGCCCGCACGATTTCCCACATCCAGACGACCCCGGGGGACGAAACCCACAAGAAAAGCTGCGACCGGGCATGATACCGTTTCCTGCAGCAGGTGACTTATCTCGGGCCGATCCGGAGCATGCGGCCCCCCGGCACGCCATGCCGTCGCCAATCTGGTACAGTCCCCACCCCGATGCCTCGTCGCGTGCTGAAGAAGCTCCTTCCCTCCGCCCGCCAGGTGCAGGGCCACTGGCTCCTGCGCCACTTCGGCGAGCGGCTTCTCGACCCGCGTCTGTGGGCGCTGCACCGCCGCGGAGTGACCGCGGCCTTTGGCGTAGGGATTGCAATCTGCTTCATTCCGCTACCCGTGCACCTGGTGGTCGCGGTTCTGATCGCGCTCGTCTGGCGGCTCAACGTGCCCGCGATTTACGGCACCACGCTGCTCGTCAACCCGCTCACCATGGTGCCGATATATTATCTGGCGTACCGGGTAGGGGCGGTGCTGCTGCGAATCGCCCCGGAGCGCTTCTCGTTTCACCTGAGCTGGGACTGGCTCGAGAGCGGCCTCGGGCCCATGTGGCAGCCGTTTCTCATCGGCTGCCTGGTTTGCGCCCTGGTCCTCGGAGTTCTCGGCTGGGGATGTCTGGAGCTGATCTGGCGCTGGCGCGTCACCTCGCGGTATAGGGCTCGTCACGTCGCAGCCCCGGCGTGAGCCGCTCCGTCAACCTCCCCTTCTCGATCTCGTAGACCCGCTCCATCCGGCTCGCCAGCCGGATGTCGTGAGTCACCACGACGAGGCTGGTACCGCGCTCAAGATTGAGCTCGAGCATCAGCGCAAACACCGACTCCGCATTCGCCCCATCCAGATTGCCGGTGGGCTCATCGGCGAGGACGATCTTCGGCTGCGTCACGAGCGCTCGCGCGACGGCGGCGCGCTGGCGCTCGCCGCCTGAAAGCTGATGGGGTCGGTGATCGAGGCGCTCGCCGAGTCCGACGCGCCCGAGGAGCTCACGGGCCCGGTCACGCGCCTCGGCCACGCTGACGCGGCGCACGAGCAGCGGCATGGCAACGTTCTCGAGGGCGGAGAACTCGGGCAGCAGATGATGGAACTGGTAGACGAAGCCGAGCGCCTGGTTGCGCAGCTCACCGCGCTCCTTTTCGGTCAGCGCGTGGATATCGCGTCCGTCAACGAGCACCTGACCGCTCGTCGGCCGATCGAGGCCGCCGAGTATCTGCAGCAGCGTCGTCTTTCCGGAGCCCGAGGCGCCGACGATCGCCACCCGCTCGGCGGCGCCGACCGATAACTCCGCTTCCCGCAGGACCTCGAGCGTCACCGGCCCCTGGCGAAAGCTCTTCGAGACCGCGCGCGCCTCGAGCACCGGCGCTTCATCTCTATTCACGCCGCAGCGCCTGCGCCGGGACCGTGCGGCCGGCGCGCCAGGCCGGATAGATGGTCGCGAGCGCGCACAAGAGGAATGCCACGCCGCAGACGCGCAGCACGTCGAATCCCTCGACGTAGGCCGGAAGATCACTCATGTAGTACACCCGCGGATCGAGAAACTGGGTGTGGAGCAGCCGCTCGAGCCCGCCGACGAGCGACTGCAGGTTGTGGGAGATCACCGTGCCGAGCGCGGCGCCGAGGAGTGTCCCGGCAAGTCCGATGATGACACCCTGGATCGCGAAGATGGCGAGCACGTTGCGCGGTCCCGCGCCGAAGGTGCGCAGGATCGCGATGTCGGTCTGCTTCTCCTTGACGATCATGACGAGGGTCGCGACGATGTTGAATGCGGCCACGGCGACGATCATCGAGAGCATGACGAACATCATCGACTTGGTGCTCTCGATGGAGCGGAAGAAGTTGGCGTGGTTGTCGGTCCAGTCGCTCACATAGTATCCGGGACCGCCGAGGTCGTAAGCGACCCGCCGCACCACCTTGGGCGCCTGCCAGGGATCATCGAGCGACAGGCGAAGGCCGGTGACCTCCCCGGGGGCGAGCGCAAACAGCCGGGCCGCATCCGTGAGGTTCACGAGCGCGAGTCCGCGGTCGTACTCGTACATGCCGGAGTGAAAGAGGCCCGCCACCTCGAAGCGGCGCATGCGCGGCATGACGCCGGTCGGGGTCGCCACTCCCTGCGGCGCAATCAGGACGACGGACTCCCCGACCCGCACGTGCAGTGCCCGAGCCAACGCGCTGCCGAGGATCACCCGGTAGCGGCCGGGCTGCAGATCGGCGAGACTTCCAGCCGTGAGCCGCTGTGCGAGGCCGGTCGCCCGGCGCTCCTCTTGCGGGAGGATCCCGCGCACCGAGGCGCCGGTGATGTCCTGGCCGTGAGTGAGCATCGCCTGCTCCTCGACATAGGGAACGGCGACCCGCACACCGGGCTCGCGCTCGACGCGTCGCTGAACCGCCTGCCAGTCGGGCATCGTGCCCTGCAGGCCCATGATCGTGGCATCGGCAGTCACGCTCAGAATGCGTGCGCGCAGCTCGCGGCCAAAGCCGTTCATGACCGACAGCACGACGATGAGGGTGGCGACGCCGAGCGCGAGGCCGCACACGGACATCAGCGCCACGAAGGAAACGAAGCCGCGTCGATGGGTGGAGCGCAGATAGCGCGTGCCCACCAGCCACTCATATGCCGAGCTCATCGCGGCTCACTCGTAGCGAAGCGCTTCGGCGGGCGCCGTGCGTGCCGCGCGCACCGCGGGGTAGATGGTCGCCGCGGCGGTGAGACCCAAGGCCGCGAGGCTGATGGCGACGACGTTGCTCCATCGCACGATCGAGGGAACCGTCGTGATGTAGTAGACGCTGGAGCTGAAGATCTGGAAACCGAAGGTGTTCTGCAGGAACGGCACGATGGTGTCGACGTTGAAGGCGAGCGCGAGACCCAGGGCTATCCCGAGCGCCACGCCGAGCCAGCCGATCACCAGTCCCTGCGTGAGGAAAACACCCATCACGCGCCGTGGCGATGCACCGAGGGTGCGCAGGATGGCGATATCGGTGCGCTTGTCGGTCACCACCATGACCAGCATCGCCACGATGTTGAATGCCGCCACGGCCACGATCAGCAGCAGGATGAGCGACATCATGGTCTTCTCGATGCGGATGGCGCGGAAGTAGTCCGCGTTGTCCTGCGTCCAGTCGATGACCTCGAAGCCCGGCGGCAGCCGCGCGCGCAGCGCCGCCGAGAACGTGGGCGCGGCCAGGGCGTCGCGATAGCGCACCCTGAGGCCCTGATCGCTCTGCGCCGGTGCGAGCGCGCGCACGTCATCGATGTCGGCGAACACGAGCGATGCGTCATTGTCGGGACCCGCCTGGAAGACTCCCGCCACCTTGAACCGCCGCAGCCGCGGCGTCGGCACCCCGCCGGCCGTGACGGTCGGGATGAGCAGCGTCAGCTGATCGCCCGGCGCGAGGCCGAGCTCCTCGGCGATCGTCTCTCCCACGATCACCCTCTCGGAGCCCGGCTCGAGGTCGGAGAGCTTGCCCTCGGTGATCGCGCCGGCGAGGTGGGTGACGGATGTCTCCTCCTTCGGATCGATGCCCCGCAAATCGACGGGCAACATCTCCGGCGTGCGGACGGCGAGCGCCTGCAGCTGCGCGTAGGGAGCGACGCCGATCACCCCCGCGGAGCTGCGGATTGCGGCGGCGGCGGCCTGCCAGCGCGCCGGACTGGCTGTCGTCGAGCCGCCTGTCAGCACCACCCGCGCATCCGCGTCCAGCGACAGCAGCTCTCCCCGGAGCTCGCCCTCGAAGCCGTTCATCACCGAGAGAATGACGATGAGCGCCGCGACGCCCACGCAGACGCCGGCGAGCGAGGTCCAGGTGATGAAGGAGACGAAGAAGGCGTGGGACCGGGCACGCACGTAGCGCAGGCCCACGAAGAGCGACAGCGGATGAAACATCCTGGTCATTTAACCATATCGAGGCCGCGGACCGCCGGATCTTGATGGGGTTCACAGAACGGCGGGGGAGCGGGGGCCGGCGGCTTTGACAGATTCCGGCTGGGTGTATAGTCACGCCGGATTGGTGGAGGTTCCGTATGCGCTCGGCAAAACTACTTGCACTGCTGCTCGGCTGCGCGATCGCGGGGAGCGCGGCCGCGGAAACCGTCGTCATCGATGGGCAGGTGCAGATCGAGCAGACTTCGGTCGCCCACCCCACACGCGGCACCACCATGCATCAGGTGGAAGCGAAGTTCGGAGCGCCGGAGAAGCGCTACCCGGCCGTCGGCAAGCCGCCGATCACCCGCTGGGACTACCCGTCGTTCTCGGTTTTCTTCGAGTACAACCGCGTGGTGCACGCGGTCGTGCACGGCTGACCCGAGACACTCCTACTTCCTGGCGGCGATGATCTCATCGAGGTAATCGGGCGTGCCGTTGAGGCGCACCAGGTGCGGGTACTGCGGACCGCCGTAGTAGGCGACAGCGACCGTCCTGTACTCGCCCTGGTACTTGAGCAAAAGCCTGATGGGCGAGTGCGTGTGCTCGGCCTCGGTGAGCGCATTCGTCATCGTCTCGGGTGAGTACGCCCGGCCGTCCACGGCGAGCACGGCGGCGCCCGTCGAGACGCCGGCCCTGAACGCGGGGCCGTCCCAGAGCACGTCGTCGATCTCGCCCGTCTTGGTGAGCGCGAGGAACTCGGCCCAGTCGTATGTCACCACGCCGTTGAGGGCCGCCACCAGGTCTCGAGCCACAGCAGCTGCCCGGCGCTGTAATACTCCTCGCTCATCTGCCAGCTGCGATAGGGGAGCGGCGCCCGATGCGCCGCGGTCGGATCGTTGGTCGTGTCCTCGAGCGTGCGCCACTCGAAACCCGGGCGATCGCGCTCGTAGTTGGCGGCCACCAAGGCGAGCGCCTGGCGCCGAAGAGCCTGTAGGCTTGCGTCACGAGGTTGCGATGAACCTGCAGCTGCCGCGCGGTCATCTCGAGGCCGGCGGCTGCGGCCGCAGCCGCAACGCAGAGCGCCGCGACTGCGGCGAGTCCGACGGCGAACAATGATCTCGAGCGCGGGGATGAGCTTGACATGGCGCGGTTCCAAAACATCCGTGCCGACGTTAATATCAGCGCTCCGCGCTCGCCAGTGCGCATGCCGCACGGAGCAAACCGCTCGGCGATTGTCGCGCGCGTCAGCGGGCGCCGCGGCCACGGCGGCCGATGCATCATCCTGCTGGGCGCCCGGTGACCTATGGTAACCTTCCGTTTCATACAAGAATGTCGGGGATCGGATCTTGTCGGTCGATGAGTCTCTGAAGACCCGCATCGAGGAGCTGGTGCGTGCGGGGGCGGTGCGCCGCAAACTTGCGGCCGCGCAACTCGAGGCGGAGATCAGGCGTCGGGAAGAGGTGTTGCGCCGCACCTTTCGCCGTTATCTTTCGCCGCGGCTCGCCGACAAGATCCTCGAGGATGCGCAGTTGCGCGATACGCTGCTCTCCACCGACGATCTGCGTGCCCACGCCGTGGTGCTGTTCGCGGATTTGCGCGGCTTCACGACCATCTCCGAGCGACTCGAGCCGGGTCAGGTCGTGCCGCTCCTCAACGAGTACTTCTCGCTCCTCACCGAGATCACGTTCCGCCACGACGGCACGGTGTTTCACATGGCCGGGGACTGTCTGATGCTCGGCTTCGGCGTGCCGCTCGAGCAGTCCGACAGCTCGCGCCGCGCGGTGCGCGCCGCACAGGAGATGCTGGCGAGCTTCCGGGCGCTGGCGCAGTCGTGGAAGGAGCGCTACGGCGTCGATGCCGGCCTCGGCATCGGCATCAACGAGGGCGATGTGGTCGCGGGCAACATCGGATCGAGCTCGTTCATGAGCTACACGCTGATCGGTGACACGGTCAACGTGGCCGCGCGGCTGTGTCAGCGGGCACGCGCCGGCGAGATGCTCTTCTCCCGCTCGCTCAAGCAGTCGCTCGATGCGCTCGGGCTCGACGTGGGCGCGACACCGTTGCCGCCGATGCAGGTGCGCGGCCGCTCGAGCTCGATTGACATCTTCTGCGTGCCCGTGGCGGAGCGCCTGCACGTTACGGAAGTGCCCGTCGCGATTTGAGAGTCCTGAATCCGCCCGTCCCGAGCGCCGCCCGGCGGCATCTGCGCTGGCACCAGCTCCATGGCAGCGCCCCGGCTCTCGCGCTCGCCGAAGCCACGCACTCGGACCAGCGGTTGTACGTGGTGGTGGCCGCCGCGGCGCGCGAGCTCGACCGGCTGGCCGCGGAGCTGCGTTTCTTCGCCGGCGAGCGCTTGACGCTGCTCGCCCTGCCCGACTGGGAGGTGCTGCCGTACGATCTCTTCTCGCCGCACCCGGACATCATCTCCGAGCGGCTACGGACGCTCTTTGAGCTGCCGCAGACGCGGCAGGGATGTCTGATCGTCGCCGCGGACACGCTGATGCAGCGCCTGCCGCCCCGGCAGTACGTCCAGAGCCGCGCCTTCGAGCTCGCGCGCGGTCAAGCGCTCGCGCTCGAGCCTTTGCGCCGGCGGCTGACCGACGCCGGCTACGCGAGTGTCAGTCAGGTCACGAGCCCCGGGGAATTCGCGGTGCGCGGCTCACTTTTCGACGTCTTCCCGATGGGCAGGGCGGCGCCGCTGCGCATCGATCTGTTCGATGAGCAGATCGAGGCGATCCGCCGCTTCGATCCGGAGACGCAGCGCTCACTCGATGCGCTCGACAGCGTGCGGCTCCTGCCCGCACGCGAGATGCCGCTCGATCCTGAGGCGGTGAGAGAGTTCAGGCGCCGCTTCCGCACACGCTTCGAGGGTGATCCGAATCGCACCACCATCTACCGCGGTGTCAGCGAGGGGCTTGCCCCGGCGGGTATCGAGTTCTACCTGCCGCTTTTCTTCGAGCAGACCGCGACGCTGCTCGATTACCTGCCGGCCAACGCGGTCATCGTGCTCGAGGCCGCCCTGCCGGCGGCGCTGCAGAAGGCCTGGAGCGCGATTGCGGCCCGCTACGAGGATCGGCGCCACGACATCGAGCGACCGGTGCTCGCCCCCGCGGAGCTTTTCCTCGAGCCGCAGGAGCTCGAGGGCAGGCTCGATGGCTTCGCCGCCATCACGCTCGAGGCGTTCAAGACCGACACGACGCTCGCGGGCGCGGCCGACAACGCGTTCAATTTCCCAACCCTCGCACCCCGCGAGTTGCGGGTCGATCCGCGCGCCGAGCAGCCGCTCGCCGCCCTGGACGGATTCCTCGCGCAATTCGACGGCCGCGTGTTGATCGCCGCCGACTCCCCGGGACGGCGCGAGGTGCTGAACGAGCTGCTGCGCGGACACGGGCACAGTGTCGATGCGCTGCCGGGCTGGCATGCGTTCGCCGACGGCTCGTCGGCGCTCGCGCTGACGGTCGCCCCGGACCTCGAAGGCCTCACGCTCGAGCAGCCGCGCATCGCGGTCGTCTCCGAAGCGCAGCTGTTCGGTGCCCGCGCGCGCCAGGAGCGCCGGCGAAAGCGCGCGGCGGTCGACCCCGAAGCGATCCTGCGCGACCTGCAGGATCTCAATCCCGGAGCCCCGGTGGTGCACGAGGAGTACGGTGTCGGCCGCTACGTCGGCCTGCAGTCGATGGAGGTGGCCGGACAACCCGGGGAGTTTCTCGTCCTCGAGTATCTGGACGGAGACCGCGTGTACGTGCCGGTACAGGCGCTGCACCTGGTCACGCGCTACACGGGCGCGGCGCCCGAGAGCGCCCCGCTGCACAAGCTCGGAACCGACCAATGGGCGAAGGCGCGCAGGCGCGCGGCGGAGCAGATCCGCGACGTCGCCGCGGAGCTCCTCGATCTCTATGCGCGCCGCAAGGCGCACCAGGGGCTGAAACTCACCCTGAACGAGAGTGATTACCAGACCTTCGCCGATGCGTTCCCGTTCGAGGAGACCGAGGATCAGGCCGAGGCCATCCGCAAGGTGCTCGCGGATCTTGCGAGCGACCGTCCCATGGACCGGATCGTCTGCGGCGATGTCGGTTTCGGCAAGACGGAAGTCGCCATGCGCGCCGCCTTCGTCGCCGCCCAGGCGGGCAAGCAGGTCGCGGTGCTCGCGCCCACCACGCTCCTGGTCCAGCAGCACCTCGCCAACTTCCGCGACCGCTTCGCCGACTGGCCGGTGCGTATCGAGGGCCTGTCGCGGTTCGGCAATGCCCGGGAAACGCAGGCGACCGTCGAGGGCATCGAGCGCGGGGCGGTCGACATCGTGATCGCCACCCACCGGCTGTTGCACGCCCACGTGCGCTTCCGGGATCTTGGGCTCCTCATCGTCGATGAGGAGCACCGTTTCGGCGTGCGCGACAAGGAGAGACTGCAGGCGCTGCGGGCGAACGTGCACGTGCTGACGCTCACCGCCACCCCCATCCCGCGCACGCTCAACATGGCGCTCGGCGGTCTGCGCGACCTGTCGCTCATCACGACACCGCCCGCGGAGCGGCTCGCCATCAAGACCTTCGTGATCGAGTGGCACGGCCCGACGCTGCGCGAGGCCGTGTTGCGCGAGCTGCGCCGCGGCGGTCAGATCTACTTCGTGCACAACGAGATCCGCACCATCGACAGGATCGGCGCCGAGGTGCAGGCGCTGGTGCCCGAGGCGAGCGTGCGCATCGGCCACGGACAGATGCGCGAGCGCGATCTCGAGCAGCTCATGGTGGATTTCTATCACCGCCGGTTCGACCTGCTGCTCTGCACGACCATCATCGAAAGCGGCATCGACGTCCCTACCGCCAACACGATCGTCATCGATCGCGCCGATCGCATGGGGCTCGCACAGCTTCACCAACTCCGGGGTCGGGTCGGCCGCTCGCACCATCGCGCCTACGCGTATCTCATCGCCCCGCCCCGCAAGGCCCTCGCGGGCGATGCGGCCAAGCGGCTCGAGGCCATCGAGTCGATGGAGGAGCTGGGCGCGGGCTTCGTGCTCGCCACGCACGACCTCGAGATCCGCGGCGCCGGCGAGCTTCTCGGCGAGCAGCAGAGCGGCCAGATGACCGAGATCGGACTCGCCATGTATCTCGATCTGCTCGAGCAGGCGGTCACGGCGCTGAAGGCGGGGCGCGAGCCCGTGCTCGACAGGCCGCTCGCGGCGGCAACGGAAGTCGAGCTGCGGCTGCCGGCCTTTCTTCCCGAGGCTTTCATCGCCGACGTGCACGTGCGCCTCGGCCTCTACAAGCGCATCGCGGCCGCGGCCAGCAGCGAGGCGCTCGATGAGCTCACCGCCGAGGTGCACGACCGATTCGGTGCCCTGCCCCCGCCCGCGCAGACGCTCATCCGCATCGCGAAACTCAAGCTCACCGCGCGCTCGATCGGCGTCCGGCGACTCGATCTCGGTGCGCAGGGCGGCTCGGTGACCTTCGAGGAGCGCAACTCGATCGATCCTGCCGCGGTGGTGCGGCTGCTGCAGCAGGCGCCGCGCGAATACCGCCTCGAAGGTCCGCTGCGCATGCGCCTCACGCGCGCCATGCCCACCGAGGAGGCGCGCTTTGCTTTCGGCGCGAGCCTGATGAGGCGCCTGGCCGGCGGACCGCGATGAACAGCCATCGGGTAGACTTGGCGGCGTGACCCGCCGAAGCGCCATGCTCAAGAGGATCGCAGCCCTACTCGCGGTGGCGCTCGTTACGCCCCTGTCGGCGGCGCTCGCTCAGACGAGCGGCCAATCCGCGCCGGCTCCGGCCATCTCGCCGCAGGTTACGCCGCCGATCGCGCCTCACGCGCCGGCCGCAGCCGCTGCAACCGCCCAGCCATCGACAGCGGCATCACCGAGCGCCACGCCGACGGCGCCCGCCGCCACCGGGCCCGCCTACGACATCGAGATCGTGATCTTCCGCGCCAAGATCGCTCTCGGGCAACCGGAGAATTGGGCGGCCGAGACCACGGCGAGTGCGACGATCACCGGCGGGGAAGCCTCGAGCGGCTCCGGGCCGGTCGGGAAGCTCCTGAGCGTGCTGCCGGCGTCGGACTACCGGCTGACATCGATCGCCTCGGAGCTGCGCTCGAGCGATGCGTATGTTCCGGTGGCCCATGCCGCCTGGGTGCAGACCGCAAGCGCGTGGGGAACTCGCGCCGGCTTTTCCCTCCAGTCCCTCGGCATCGATGTTCCGGGACTGAGCGGTGTCATATTCTTCGAGCGCGGCGAGTTCCTGCATCTCGGCATGACTCTCGACTACACCATGCAGAATCCGCCGCCCGGCTTGAACGCTCCTCCCGGCACCACCTTCGTCATGAACGAGACCCGGCGCGTACGCTTCTACGAGCGCAACTATTATGACCACCCGGCGTTCGGCGTGATCGCCCTCGTCACCCCGGCGCGCGGTCCGAGGCCGCCGGGCCGGTGATCCGCTCGCCAGGCAGCGCCAACGGCTCTGCAGGCCGCGACCCGTGCACGTGAAACCGCCGTCGCTTGCCGCTCTCGCGCTCGGCGCGGTTCCATTCGTGGCCATGTGCTTCTCGGTCGCGCTCTGGGATCGCATCCAGCCGATGATCCTCGGTGTGCCGTTCAATCTGTGCTGGCTGATCCTCTGGATCGTGCTCACGCCCTGCTTCCTGTGGCTGGCTTATCGCATCGAGGCCGCTGCCGACCGCAGCCGGGAGCACGGGTCTTGACTGCCGCCGCGACCGCTTTGGCGGTGATGTTCGCCATCGTCGCCATCGGCACGGCGGTTGGGTTCCTCGCCGGATCCCGCCAACGCATGGACCTGGAGCAATGGACGGTCGGTGGCCGCCGCTTCGGCACGGTGCTGGTATTCCTGCTCATGGCCGGCGAGGCCTACACGACCTTCTCGTTTCTCGGCGTGAGCGGCTGGGCTTACAGCCGCGGTGCTCCGGTCCTCTACGTGCTCGCCTACATCACGCTCGCCTACGTCACTTCGTTCTTCATCCTGCCGCAGCTCTGGGAGCTCGGTCGCCGTCATCGCCTGCAGACCCAACCGGACTTCTTCAACACCCGTTATCGCAACAGATACCTCACGGCTTTCGTCTGCGTAGTGGGCATACTGGCGTTCATCCCCTATGTGCAGCTGCAGCTCGTCGGTGTAGGCATCATCGTCTCGGTGGCGAGCTTCGGACACATCGGGCCCGCACCGGCGATGGCGGCGGCCGCCGCGCTCGTGGTCGCCTTCGTATTCGCGAACGGCGTGCGCGCGGTCGCCTGGGTAAGCGTCGTCAAGGACTTTCTCATGATCGTCGCCGCGGTCGCGATCGGCGTCGGCATACCGCTGGTGCATTTCGGTGGCATCGGCGCGATGTTCCACGCCCTGGCGCACCTGCATCCGCAGCACCTCGTGATGCCGGGGGCGACCACTAATCTCGGGCACTCGTGGTTCATCTCGACCGTGCTCCTGTCCGCCCTCGGCAGCTACATGTGGCCGCACCTGTTCGGTACCGCCTTTACGGCGAGGAGCGCCGACACCTTGCGGCGCAACGCGGTGGTGATGCCGCTCTACACACTGACGCTTGCGCTGATGTTCTTTGCCGGTTTCGCGGCGGTTCTCACCGTCCCGCACCTGCGCGACGGCGACCTGGCGGTGCTCATCGCCGCGCAGCAGATCTTTCCGCCGTGGTTCCTCGGCGTGATCGGCGGGGCGGGGGCTCTCACCGCCATGGTGCCCGCGGCCATCCTCATCCTCACGGCCGCGACGCTGTTTGCGAAGAACCTGTGCCGTCCGCTGCTGGCGCCGACGCTGACCGACGATGGGGTGGCGCGGCTCGCGCGCGTCATGGTCGTGTTGCTCGGCGCTGTCAGCCTCGCACTCGCCATCCACGGCTCGAGCACCATCGTGTCGCTCCTGCTGACCGCCTATGCGGTGATGGCGCAGTGCTTTCCGGGCGTGGTGCTCGGCCTCTATTGGGGGCGGGTCAGCGGGCGCGGGGTCTTCGTTGGCATGATCGTCGGTGTCGTCACCGCGGCTTCGCTGATGGCCGCGCATCGGGATCCGGTGTTCGGGCTCAACGCCGGCTTCGTCGGGCTTTGCGTCAATCTCGCCGTCACTGTGTGCGCGAGTCTGCTGTTCCCGGCGAAGGAGCTCGCCGCAGCTTCGGCGGCGCACGCCGGGGCGACGCCCTCGGCGGAGTGAGCCAGTCACACCGCTCGTGAGCGTGTCTCAGCGTGCGCATCCCGGGCCCGGCTCTCGGGCGCTCATTGCGCGGCGGCTATTGTGGCGCGCGGCGCAGCAGCGCGAGGTCGATGCAGGTCCAGGCCATCGCGAGCGCGCCATCGATCATCGCCTTGTCCGCGGCCTCGGTGATGCAGTGCGCGGTGAACTCCGGCTGATGATTGACGGCCGGGAGCGACCCGATGCCGATCATCGGATGAATCGAAGGGATGGCAAGCGAGACGTTGCCCATGTCGGTCGAGCCGGTCGCCCGCCTGCCCGCCTCGCCCAAGTCGGGGAACGGCCGTCCGAGGGCGTGCGAGTTTCGGCGATAGAGCTCGGCCATCGTCTCATCGTGCCGCACCTCCGCATACGGCTTGTCGCCGCCTCTGATCTCGAGCTTGGCACCAGTCGCGAGTGCACCGGCCTCGAAGCACCGGTAGACCTTCTGCCGCAGCTCCGAGAGCTGCTCGAGCGTCTCCGAGCGCACGATATAGCGTGCCGAGGTATGCGCCGGCACGACATTGGGTGCATCGCCCCCGTGAGTCACGATGCCGTGAATGCGATCGCTCCCGCGGATGTGCTGGCGCAGCAGGCCGATCGCCGTCTGCGCAACAGTGAGCGCATCAGCCGCATTGATTCCGAGCTCCGGGAAGGCGGAGGCATGTGACTCCTTGCCGGTGCAGTGCACTTCGAACATCGATGCGGCGATCATCTTCGCGCACAGCATGTCGTGGGGCGCCGGATGCACCATCATGGCCGCATCGATGCCGTCGAAGCCGCCGCGCTCGAGCAGCAGGATCTTGCCGCCGGCGTTGCCGACCTCCTCGGCGGGGGTGCCGATGACGCTCACGGTCAGGCCGAGCTCGTCCGCAACCTTGGCCGCGGCCACCGCCGCGCCAACCGCGGAGGCGGCGATGATGTTGTGGCCGCAGGCGTGGCCGATGCCCGGCAGACTGTCGTACTCGGCGCAGATCCCGACGTGCAGCGGTCCCGATCCGGCGCGGGCGCGAAAGGCCGTCGGCAGATCGCAGATGCTTTTCTGCACCTCGAAGCCGGCGTCCGTCAGCGCCTCACAGAGCCAGACGGAGGATTTCTCCTCCTCGAAACCGAGCTCCGGATGCGCGTGGATACGGTGGCTCAGCTCGATCAGCTCTTCGCGGACGGATTCGAAACGCTCTCTTGCGGCGAGTTTCGGGTCCATGGCGGCTCCGGTGCGGTGGGGTCAGGAGAGGCGAGAGTCTAGCGCATCCGCGTGGCAGACTACCTGCACACGCCGATGCGGAAGTTCGCCCTGCGGGCCAGGCCTTTTAGGCACCTGCTGCCGGAGTAACCTCGCCGAGCTCGGCTCTGGCGAAATCGGGCTCTTCGGCCGTCACGATGCTGTTTTTGCCCTTGGTCTTGGCGCGCTTGAGGGCGGCGCGCGAGGCCTTGAGCAGCGCCTCGAGCGGCAGGCCGCGCTCAGGAACCAGGCTGGCCACGCCGGCGCTGATCGTGAGATAACGGCCCGAGCCGTTGCGTGGATGATGAATCAGCAGGTCCCGCACCCGCTGCGCGACGATTTGCGCGTATTGCGACGCCTTCTGCGCCGCATCGCCCTGAGTCAGCGCGGCGAGCGTGCCACCTTCCCAGCGACCGACCAGATCGCCTCCACGCCGATAGGAAGCGGCGATCACGCGCGCGACCCGGCGGATGCAGGCATCACCCGCGCTCTTGTCGAAGGTGTCGTTGTAAGTCGCGAGATCATCGATATCGAACAGCGCCAGTGCGATCTCGTGCGAGTCGCGCTGCGCGAGCACCCAATCGCGTTGCAGCAGCTCCTCGAAATAAGCCCGCGAATGCAGACCCGTCAGCCGGTCCTCCCGCAGCCACGACGGCAGGCCCGCCGAGGGCTTCTCGCTCTCGCTCAGCCGCTCGCTCGCATCGCGGTAGTACCCGATGAAATGGGTCACGCGTCCGGAGCCGTCGCGCAGCGGTTGGATGATCACCTCGTTCCAGAAGAGCGTGCCGTCCTGACGGTAGTTGCGCATCAACACCCGTGCCGCCTCGCCCCGCGCCAGCGCCACGCGCATGCGCTGGCGTCCCTCCTGCTCTCGATCACGGCCCTGGAGGATGCGCAGGTTCTTCCCCAACAGCGCATCGACCGCGTAGCCGCTCAGGGCGGCGAACGCGGCGTTGGCGTAGACGACCGGATGGTCGGCGGCCGCGGCATCGCAGACCACGACGCCTTCGGGCGCGCTGTCGACGAGCATGCGCCAGGCTTCGTCCGACCAGTTGTTCATTCTCTTCCGCTCATCAGCGTCCGGAATCGAGTTTCAGCGTGGGAGCCGCCGCGCAGCGCTCGAGCCAGGCCTGCGCGCGCTGCCACTCCGGCCGCCTCTTGAGCTCCTCCAGGCTCCAGCCGCCACGCCCGTGCAGCCGCACGAGCCGCAGGCCCGAGGCCGGCTCGGGCTCTGCCCGCAGGCGATCGAGCAGCTCCAGCACCGAGGCGCGCTGGTTGCATACCAGTATCATGTCGCAACCGGCCGACAGCGCCCGCATCGCCCGGGTGACGATGTCCCCGAACGCCGCCGCGGCCCCGCCCATCGATAAATCGTCGCTGAACACTACCCCCTGGAAACGCATCTCTCCGCGTAATACGTCGCGAATCCAACGCGCCGAGAGGCTGGAAGGAGCCTCATCCACCGCCGGGAAGAGGATATGGGCCACCATGACAGCCGGCAGGCCATTGGCGATGAGACGTCGGTACGGGGTCAGGTCACCGCTCAGATCGGCGAGCTGCCGCCGGTCCACGGGCAGCGCCAGGTGGGAATCGGTCACCACGGCGCCGTGGCCCGGGAAGTGCTTCGCCGTGGCCGCCATCCCGGCATCCCGCATACCGCGCGCATAGGCCGACGCCAGTGCCGCGACCGCATCGGGGCTGCGATGGAAGGCGCGGTCGGTGATGATGCTCACCCCGTAGTCGATATCGACGCAGGGGGCGAATGACAGATCAACCGCCCGCGCGCGCAGCTCCGCCGCCATGAGCCAACCCATGCTCCGGGCCAGCTCGAGCCCGGCGCGGGGGTCGGCGTCGTATTCGTGGCCGATCCGCCGGGCCGGCGGCAGCGTCGAGAATCCGTCGCGGAAGCGCTGAATGCGGCCTCCCTCCTGATCGACCGCCACGATGAGCGCGGGGCTGCGGGCGGCGTGAATATCCGCCACCAGCGCCGAAAGTTGCGCCGGGTCCGCATAGTTGCGTGTGAAGAGGATCACACCGCCCACCAGAGGATGCCGCAGCATCGCCCGCTCATCGGCCGTCACCGAGGTCCCGTCCAGGTCGATCATCAGGGGACCGAGGGTCATGGGCGCCGCAGGAGCGCGATCGACTCGACATGCGCGGTATGGGGAAACATGTCGATGACTCCGGCGGCCTCGAGCACGAAGCCGAGCTCGTGCGCCAGAATGCCCAGATCCCGCGCGAGGCTGCCTGGGTGGCAGGAGACATACAACACGCGCTCGGGTGCGAGCCGGGCGATGACGGCGAGTACTTCGGGCGCCGCGCCCACCCGCGGCGGATCGAGCAGGACATGGCTGTAGGGTCCACGAAGCCACGCCGCCGAAGGCTCAGGCGCTCGCGACAGATCAACCCGGTGAAATTCCGCGTTCACGAGTCCATTGCGGTGGGCGTTGCGCCGTGCCCGCTCGACCAGACCCGCCTCGCCCTCCACTCCCACCGCGCGGCCCGCGGATCTGGCGAGCGCCAGCGTGAAATTGCCGAGTCCGCAGTAAAGGTCGAGCACCCGCGACTCCGCCGTCGGACTCAGAAGCTCGACCGCGCGCCTCACCAGCGCCTGATTGAGAACACCATTCACCTGCACGAAGTCGGTCGGCGCGAACTCGAGCTCGAGACCATACTCCGGCAGCGCGTACGAGAGGCACCGGCTACCGGCCGTCAACTCCTCGACGGAATCGAGCCCACCGCTCTGAAGGTATAGCCGCAGCGCGTAGCGGGCGGCGAAGTCGCGCAACTTCCGCCGGTCCTCCTCGGACGGCGTCCTCAGGACGCGCACCACCAGCGCCGTCGCATCATCCGCCACGGCCGCCTCGATCTGCGGAATGTGCTGGCGGATGTCGAGTCCTCCCAGAAGCTCCGCCAGTGGCTGAAGCAGCTCACCGACCGCGGGCGCGAGCACGTCGCAGTGGCCGACGTCGGCGACGTAAGGTGCGAGCCGCTCCCGAAATCCAACCACCACCCGCCCCTTCTTCGGCACATACTTCGCGCCGAGCCGCGCGCGCCTGCGGTAGCCCCAGACCGGGCCCCGCAGCGGTGCCAGCCAGCTGCGGCACTGCACTCGCGCGACCCGCTCGAGGTTGTCGCGCAGCTCCTTCTCCTTCAGGGCAAGCTGCGCCTCGGGTGCCAGGTGCTGCAGAGCGCAGCCGCCGCAGACGCCGAAATGCGCGCAGCGTGGCACCACCCGCTCCGGCGCCGGGCGCAGGATCTCGAGCAGCCGGCCCTCGTCGTGTTGTCGGTGCCTGCGCGTGCGCTCGAAGCTCACCGTCTCCCCGGGAAGCGCACCTGCCACGAAAGCGGTCTTGCCGAAGCGGACGATGCCTTCGCCCGCGTGAGTGAGGCCGACGACCTCCGCCGTCTCGCGCTCGGCGATGACCCGCCGCGCCCGGCCCGCTGCCCCGCCGCTCACGCGCCGCCTTCCCACACGCGCAGGAATTCGGCGAAATGCGGCTCCTTGCCGGCGCGCAACAGCGCCTTCACGCGCTCCAGCTCCTCGGCGTAGCGCTGGCGCGTCAGCCGGCCGCGCAGCAGCTCGAAGCGCAGGTACACGAGGTAGGTGTTGAGCACGTCCGTCTCGCAATAGCGGCGGATGCCGGGCAGATTCCCCTCGCAGTACGCCTGCCACACCTGGGCGCCGGAGAATCCGAGCTTGCCCGGCAAGCCCAGCAGACAGGCCACATTCGCCAGTGACACCCGCCCTCGCGCCTGGAATCCCGACAGCACGTCCATCAGGTCGATGTGCCGCCAGTGATAGCGGTTGAGGTAGTTGTTGAACCGGAAAGTCTGATCCCCGTCTCCCGTCTCCCAGTACCGCGGCGCCTGCACGCCCGCGAGCAGCGCCCGATAGGTGAGCACCGGCAGGTCGAACCCGCAACCGTTCCACGATACGAGATCCGGCGAGAACCGCTCGATGCCGTCGAAGAAGCGCTCGATGAGCTCGCCTTCGGACGAGGTCAGATCCCCCAGGCTCCAGAGCCTGAGTCCCTCGCCGCTGCGCAGTGCGCAGGAGATCGCGATCACCCGGTGCTGCTCGAGCGGCAGGAACTCCCCGCCCGAGTCCTGCCGGCGCAGGGCAAACATCGCCTTCGCGACTTCCGCATCCGGCAATCCCTCGAGCCCGTGGAGCCGGCGTCCCAGAGCCACATCGGGCACGGTTTCGATATCAAACACCAGGCAGTTCATGAGGGCGGATTGGCTTTCATCAGCACCGCCACCGCCACGACGAGCCCGGCCTCATCGGTCAGCGTCACATGCCCCTCCCCGACTCCCAATCCCCGCCGCACCCGCTCGCCCCGCTGCGAAAACACCACCTCCGGCTTGCCCCACGCGTTCTGCACCACTCCCACATCCCTGATCCACACCCCGTGCGAGAAACCTGTACCCATCGCCTTCACGATCGCCTCCTTGGCCGCGAAGCGCATGGCGATGAACCGCTCCCGCCGCTGCGTCCTCGCGAGCTGCGCCTGCTCCTCCGGCATCAACAGGCGCTCGACGAAACGCGCGCCGAACCGCTCCAGGGTCTCTCCGATGCGCTTCACCTCGAGGACATCCACCCCGATGCCGAAGATCATGCGCGCGCCGCCGTCATCAGCGCCTTCATGTCCCGCACCGCCGGCGCGAGCCCATCGAACACGGCCCGGGCGATGATCGCGTGCCCGATGTTGAGCTCCACGATCTCGGCGATCGCCGCCACCGGCTGCACGTTGTGATAATTCAGCCCATGTCCGGCATGCACCGTGATCCCGAGCCGCGCTCCCAGCCGCGCGCTGCTCGCCAGCCGCTCGAGCTCCGTCGCCCTTTGGGCGCCGCTCGCCTCGGCATACGCCCCGGTATGCAGCTCGATCGCCGGCGCGCCGATCCGCGCCGCCGCCTCGACTTGCCGGGGGTCCGGATCGATGAAGAGGGAAACCCTGATTCCGAGTCCGGCGAGCTGCGCCGTCGCCTCCTTCATCCGCGACTCCCGTCCGGCCACATCCAGCCCACCCTCGGTCGTCACTTCCTGCCGCCGCTCGGGCACGAAGCAACAATCGGCCGGCCGTACCTCCCCGGCAATTCTCAACATCTCATCGGTGACCGCCATTTCGAGATTCATGCGCGTCTTCAGCAGTCCCTTCATCGTCCTGACATCGTCGTCCTGAATGTGCCGCCGGTCCTCCCGCAGGTGCAGCGTGATGCTGTCCGCTCCCGCCATTTCCGCGGTCAACGCGGCCTGCAACGGCTGCGGGTCCGTCCCCCGCCGCGCCTGCCGCAGGGTGGCCACATGGTCGATGTTGACGCCCAATGCAATGTACGAATGAGCCAAGCAGCTGTCTCCGTGGACCGTGCGAAAGCCGGGGGCGACTTTCGGCCAATAATACTAACTTCGCGACCCCCGGCGCGCCGCCACCGCCCGCGCCACCCGGCGCGTGGTCAGCTCCTTGCCTTCCAGCCGCTCCGCGAGCGCCGCCTTCAGCACCCGGCGCGCATCCTCGAGCGCTCGCGCCGCGGCGAGCTCCTCGCGGGCAAGCTCGATGAGCGAGCTTCCCGCCACCGCATCCGCCTCATTCCCCGCGGCCGGAAAAAGCCCCTCAGTCGCTCGAAACCGGTAGAACCTTCCCGCCTCGACGGCCCTCCCCGTTCGCGCTTCGGAGGTGAGGTCCAGCCCGTACCCCACCGCCTCGAGCAGCCGCTTCTCGAACAGCCGCAGGACCGCCTCGACGCTC
>Ga0335075_10003298_pt1 | contig 25649 bp, 24 predicted proteins | sample Lox_Sample_24_FD_206723 | JGI IMG/M metagenome (GOLD analysis project Ga0335075, IMG submission 206723) | Soil microbial communities from Loxahatchee National Wildlife Refuge, Florida, United States - Lox_Sample_2.4 | ecosystem: Environmental > Terrestrial > Soil > Wetlands | place: USA...
CGTTGAACTCCTTGAGGTCCTCGGCGTCCTGCTCAGGGTCGCCCGACCTCAGCAAGGCCGCGCCGTCCTTGCCGAGGATGCGGTCGCCGAAGCCTGGCGTCTTGGCTTTGGCGGAATCGACGAGGTCCCTCACCGCGGCTTCCGGAGTGGGATAGGTCGCTTGCGCGCGCGCCGGAATCGCCGCGGCGATCAGAATCGCCGCCGCAACAACGCCGCTCATCCTCATTGTCATCGTCGTTGTCATCGTGCTCGCCCTCAATGCGCGGCCGGTTTGACGCTCGGCAGGCGCGCGCCGGCCGCGATCCATTGCGCATAGGTTTCGAACGGCAATCCCAAGACATCGTAGGAGACGCGCAGGTATCCATCGGCGCCGCGCGTCACCGCTTCCGGCGCCACGGTCTCGACCTCCTGCGCCATCACCCCGACATAAGTCGTGTGGCCGCCGTTGTAGACGAAGCGATAGAAGCCGAGGCCGTCGTCGAGCCGCCCGATGAGCACGATATCGTGCTTGAGGCGCATATCGGAGCGACGCCCCCCGCCGCCGCCACGGCGCATTCCGCCTCCGCCGCCACCAAAACCGCCGCCGCGCATTCCCCCACCGCCAAAACCGCCGCCGCGCATGCCGGCGCCGCCGAAGCCGCCGCCGCGCATTCCGGCGCCGCCGAAACCGCCCGGCATTCCGCCGCGGCTGATCGCGCCGCGACTGGCGAAGGCCATGTTCGCCCCGCCCATTCTCATGCCGCCCATCGCCGAGCTTCCCGGCCGGCTGATGTTCGGCCGCGCGGCGGGACGGCCAGCCGGCCGAGCAGCCGGACGGTTCGCAGCGGTGCGGGTTCCCCCGCCTGGTCGGCCCGCCGGACGCGTGGCCGGACGATTGGCCGCCTGGCCGCCGCCGGGACGGCCCGCCGGGCGGTTGGCCGCCTGGCCCCCGCCGGGCCGGCCAGCGCCGCCAATTCCGCCCGGCCCGCCGGGACGGCCTGGACCGCCAATGCCGCCAACCCCGCCGACGCCGCCCGGTCGCCCCGGTCCGCCAACGCCGCCTGGCCTCCCGGGCCGGCCTATCCCGCCGGGCCGGTTGGCGCCGATCCCCGGCTTGCTGCCCATGCCGGGCCGATAGCTGTTGTTCGGCCGCCAGGCGCCGACGTTGTTGCCGATGTTGACATTGTTGATATTGCCGCATCGGCCGCCCGGACAGACCGGCTGGCCGGGTCTCCATCCGGCATAGGGCGCGCGCCAGCCCGAATAACCGGCCCAGACCGGCGGATAGATCGCGCCCGTTCCCCAGTTCCAGTAGTTGTTGTTCCACAACGCCCCGACCGCGACTCCCGCCCCGAAGCCCAGGAGAGGCGCGATGCCGGTATAGGGCTGGTAGACCGAGACCGGGTCATAGCTCGGGACATAGACGGTCGAGGGATCGGTCGGCTGGATGGTGATGTAGCTCGCCGCGGCTTGCGGCGCCGCCGCCCCTTGAGCGGCGGGCGCGGGCGGCGCGTTCGGCGCTGCTTTCTCGACCGTCTGCTGAGCCGTCGTCTTGAGGGTTCCCACTGCTTCCGCTTTCGCGCGAAGCGCCTGGATGGCGTCAGCGACGTCCTGGGGCTGGTTGACTTCGGCGTCGCCGAGATCGGTCGTCCAATCGAGATCGTCGCTCATTTTCTTCATCACGTCGGGAAAACGCGCCAGCGCCTTTACCGCAGGATCCCAATCCTGCTCGTCGATCCCGGAAAAATCGTTGTTGGCGACGAGGACCTTGTTTTTCTCCAGCCAGCGCTGCGCCTGGACGATCTGCACCGGATAGGCGCTCGCCGGCAGAAGCTGGGCGAGCAGCGGGTCGGGATAGAGCGCGACCGGGGCGAGCAGCTTCTCGAGTTCTTCGCGGGTGAAAAAGCTGTTCGCCGGCTGCTCCTCGGCCTCGGCTACGGCCGGCGCCGCAGCGGGAGCCGGGGCCGGCGTCGCGGCCGGGGCCGGCGTCGCGGCCGGGGCCGGCTTCTGTTGAGCCTCGGCAAGAAGCGGGTCCGCGGCCAGGGCCGCCGCGAACGCCAAAGCGAACAGGCCGGCGCGCTTCGCGCCGCAGCCGATTGCACGCATCATTGGCGCGCCCTCCTGTTTCCCCTTCACACGGCCGGCGAAGCGTCCGCTCGCACGTCAGTGCCCCTTGCAAAAGCTCATAAAAGCTTTCCACGCTAGATCACGTCCGCTTTTGGAAAGGTCACGTTGCGCTTCCCGCAAGCACGGTGTCGATGGTGGGGAGCAGATCCGTTGCGATGGATCGTTTGAGGACAAATCCATTGGCTCCCGCTTCAATCGCCGCGAACTCCGCATTCTTTTCCTCGTGGACGCTGAGAGCGATCAACTTCAGTTGCGGGAAATGGCTCCGGATTCGGCGGATCAGCCCCAGCCCATTGCCGTGTTGTAGCGAGAGATCAACCACCGCCAGAGCGACGTGGAGCTGACGCGCGCTCTCGAACAGCGAGACTTCATCCCCCACCACCACAACCGCCTCGAACTCTGTCTCGAGGAGGCCGCGTACGCCTTCCACCAAGCCAAGATGCCGATCTGCTAAAAGCGCACAACCTCTCTCTTTTGCAGGCATCTCTTCATTTCGCGTTCGTGGCCCGGGACGTCCTGACTCTCAGGGCGCACCTTGGACCTGGAACCCGTCTGAATGACCTCGAAGATTTACTAGCTCTCGGGATGAAAAATTACGGGGCGCGCCAATCGAGAAGTTGCAGCCAAGGGCCGATAACGCTGTCCACGCGCTCCCGGCCGCCTCACCCCTGATCGACATGTTGCTTGACAACGGCGCCAAGTTCTCGGGTAGTGGCGATCATAGTCCCGATGATTTCGGACAAATATTGTTGATGGCCCGAGTATCCCATGGGGTGGGCGCGCAGCGCGTGGATGGCGGTTACTCTGCTGGCTCTCGCCGCAGGGAGCGCGACGGCTGCCGAGCCGAAGCGGGTGCTGTTGTTGCACTCGTTTGGCCCCGATTTTCGAGCCGAGGAAATCTTCGCAGACTATCTGCGCACGGATTTGGCCGAGCGATCGCCGTATCCGTTGGATCGCTACGAGGTGTCGCTTGAAATCGCGCGCTTTGCCGACGGCGAGCGCGATGAAGCATTCGCGCGCTATCTGCGAGGCCTTTTCGCGGCCCATCCTCCCGATTTGATTGTTACAATGGTAAGCCCTGCGGCGCGCTTCATTCAGCGCCATAGACGAGATTTGTTTCCGTCCACGCCCGTTATTTTTGCCGCCCTTGACGCGAGAGCGATCAAAGACGCGACGCTCACCGCCAACGACACGATGGTCACGCTTTCGACTGACCTGGATACAATTTTTGGAAACATCTCCCGAACGCTGCCGAACACAACGACGCTCGCAATTGTGATCGGCGATACGCCGATCGAAAAATTCTGGGCCAACGAATATGTTCATGCAATCCATGCGTTCGACGATCGGGTCAACTTTGTCTTCATGAATGACCTGTCATTCGGCGAAATCCAGAAGCGCGTCGCCGCCCTGCCGCCGGCCTCCGCGATCTTTTTCGGCGATCTCATCGTGGACGCGCAGGGCGTTCCCCATAGCCAGGAGGAGGTTCTCGCCCGGCTGCACGCTGTAGCCAATGCGCCGATATTCGGACAGTACGACTATCAGTTGGGGGCCGGCATTGTTGGAGGGCCTCTGCTCTCTATCCGCACACTGAGCCGCAAGACCGCCGAGGTCGCCGTGCAGGTCCTAGGGGGAGCGTCGCCCGGCGATATCAAGACTCCGCCACAGAAATTCGGAGAGCCGGAGTTTGACTGGCGGGAGTTGCGGCGATGGGGAATACGACCGACGGATCTTCCACCCGATAGCACGATCAGTTTCAAGGAGCCGACCCTGTGGGAGCAGTACAGGTGGTACGTCCTTGCAGTCGCGGGCTTCTCCGCGCTTCAGGGGATCCTAATCGTTGGTCTGCTGCTCAACAGGCTGCGGCTGCGGCGTGCGCACGCGCGGCTGAGGACAAGCGAAGAGGGCATGAGCCTAGCGGCGAGCGCGGCCAAGCTGCGCTTCTGGGTGTGGGACATTCCGAGGGATGAGGTTCGGGCGAGCGAAAGCGACTGGAGTTCCGGAAACTGGCACTCGGCGGATCCCGTCCATTTTGATCGTTTCATCGACGTCGTTCATCCCGACGATCTCGCCTCGCTTCGCCGGGCGATCCAGGGGGCGCTCGAAGGCGACGGTCAATACGAAACGGAATATCGAGTGATGGCGCCGGATTCGACCGTGCGTTGGATAGCCGCTCGGGGGCGGGTTGAATTCGATCAGCATGGCAAGCCCAAGCAATTGCGCGCCATATCGATCGACATCACTGAACGTCGGCGCGGTGAAGACGAAGCCCGCAACCTCAACGGACGCCTGATCACCGCGCACGAGGATGAGCGTGCACGATTGGCGCATGCGCTCCACGATGACGTCACCCAGCGCTTGGCTTTGCTTGCGATTGATGCGGGGCGGAAGGAGAAAGGACTGGACGATCCGGCCGCTGGCCAAGCGATGCGTTCGATTCGTCACGACCTGATCCAACTCAGCGAGGACGTGCACGCGCTGTCCTATGCGCTCCATCCCGCTATCCTCGAAGATCTCGGATTGATCGAGGCGCTGAAGGCCGAGTGCGCGCGGTTCGACGCGGTAGAGGAAATTCCAACGAGTTTCAGAGCTGCTGACGGCGTCGACGAGCTGGCCCGAGCCTTGTCCCTTTGTCTGTACAGGGTCGCGCAGGAGGCGCTTCGCAACGTCGCGCGGCATTCAAACGCCACATCGGTCGAGGTCGAGCTCCGCCCGGTCGGCAGCGGACTCGAGCTTGCCATACGGGACAATGGCGTCGGTTTCGATCCAACGCGAAAACAGGCCCGGCCAAGCCTCGGGCTCGCTGGAATGAGACAACGCCTCTCCCTGGTCGGCGGCGAACTCCTCATCGACAGCGCGACGGGCGGTGGGACGACCATTGTGGCTCGAGCGCCACTGAAACGAGGAGGCGCGTCGTGAGTCGTCCACGGGTGTTGCTGGCTGACGACCACCGCATGATGGCCGAAGGTCTCAAAGCGCTTCTCCCTGACGAATTTGAGCTCGTCGGGATTGTTGAGGATGGGCGCGCAATGATTGAGGCCGCAGAAAGACTGCGGCCCGATGTGATCGTCGCCGACGTCGCCATGCCAAACCTCAACGGGTTCGAGGCGTTCGCTCGGCTGAGGACATCCCACCCGAACATCAAGGTTGTTTTCCTGACCATGCATCAGAACGCGGCGTACGCGCGACGCGCGCTAGACGCCGGCGCTTCCGGCTTCGTGGTCAAGCATTCGGCCCCCGAGGAATTGGTTGTGGCCATCCATGCAGCTTTGAAGGGGAAAACTTTCATCACCCCCTCCTTGACGAAACAGGTGGTAGAACAGGCCGAGATCGGCGCTAGGGGAGGGAAGGAAGGCGCCAAGTCGCTCACGTCCCGGCAGAGAGAGATTCTGCAATTGCTTGCGCAGGGGCGTTCGGCGAAGGAGATTGCGAGCGATCTTGCGATCTCCGCGCGAACTGTCGAATTCCACAAGTACCAGATGATGGAGATGAACGGACTTCACAGTAGCGCTGAACTTATTCACTTTGCGATCAAGCATGGGATAGCGGCGATCTGACATCGTCATCGTCTCGGCGTGCTCTTTATTTCATTGCATGCTCGACCTCGTAATTTTTCAGGGCGCGGCCTCGTAAATCTACGAGGTTACGCGTGGCTGCGGCTTACGTATCGTTACCCACCGTCTTCGCGCGCGCCATGTCGGAAATGGAAGGCCTACGAGAAGGCGAGCGGACGACTCTCAAGGTTCGCAGCATTGAGGAGACGGGAAGGTCCGATGGCCGTGGGCGGTCAATTCAACCGAACTTTCGTCGTCGGATTGGCGGGCGCAACCATCGTAAGCCTCGGACTTTTTGCATTGTCACGTGCTGGCGGCGAGATCGGAGATGACGGGCGCTCCAAACTTAAGGCGACCTCCGACCGCGTCTCCGGTCGACAACCGATTACGAGGACTTTCCGCTCGGACGCGGAGGTCATCGCATTCAACTTACCGCAAATCCGGTTCAGCAACCCTCAGCGACAGGGAGACAACAAATGAACGAGAAATTCGAAACGGAAATGGTCTCGCGGCGAAAGGCGCTTTCCCTGCTCGGGTTCGGGGCGGCGTTAGGCTTCACGTTATCATCGGCGCTGGAGCCATTGGAGGCTGAAGCGCAAGAGGCCACCACGCCCGCCGCCGCGGCCCCTGCGGCAACCGGCACACATGGGATGCAACGGCGGCAAGGGCGGCGCGCCCATCGCCATGAGCGACGGCACACGCGCCGCACTGGTCAACCTGCGCCCGCCGCAGCGCCTCCCCCGCAATAGCGGTCCGTCTGCGCTCAAACGGCTGATTGCGCGGTTTGACGACCTCGGAATTGCATATGCCCTCAGCGGACTACGCAACGAGCGAGGCTGCAGACAAAAAGAAAAGGAGGAAACGAAAGTACCACGTCACGGCAGAATCCACAGGAAAACATCTTGTGATGGCCGAACTGTTGCGACGCGGATTCGCGGCGGAGTTTGCGGGCGACAGTTACGAGAAGCATGACATGCTTGTTTGGGTGCGCAACTCGCCACCGAAGCCAATTCAAATCAAGACCGTGCATTCGCCGCCATGGTACGTGCGCCGAGCGAACTTTGCCAAGCGCGCGGATCAAGTAACGGTGTACGTCCTTCTGGGAGCGGAAGCTGCGGCACCTACTCGTTTCTTCGTCGTCAAGAATGGTGATCTAGCAGCCCAGGTTCGCCAGCCACCGACTTGGAAAGCTTTCGGATTCATCGACGCCAAATCGGTGGAGAAATTCGAAGATAATTGGAACATTTTAAAGTAAGGCCGGTGTCATCAAACTGAAGGAGGAAACGAGATGAAGACTGCGTTTTACACGGTTGCGCTCGGAGCGGCGCTGGTTCTTACGGCATCGACGGCGTCGGTTCGAGCGGAGGACCGGGATTGCACAGTCGATCTCAAGTCCATGTGCGCGGGAATTGCGCCCGGCGAGGGACACATTCGCGCCTGCATAGAGGCGCACATGAGCGAACTCTCCGTAGGTTGTTCGTCAAGGCTATCGAAGGCTGCATGGGTCTTCTCGGAGTGCCGCGCGGACATCCGGCACTTCTGCCCGCAGGCCACATACGGCAACATTTCCGACTGTATGAGGCCGCATCTTGGCGAGACCAGCGACCAATGCAGGAATGCGATAGCGTTCATTGCCTCCCCCGCCGGCGATTAGGAACGCCCAGCGGGAACGTCGGCTGGCTTCTGCGCGAAGCCAACAACCGATCTGATTGGACGAAAGCCTTAGCCCACAAAGTCCAGCGGCGTCTCGCCGCTGGATAGCACCTCCGCGCCGAGACAATAGCCATTTCGGATGGTGGCGCGACTTTCATGGGTTCGGCTGCCCATTCGACGGCCGCCGCAAAGTTACGTCACTAGCACTTTAGGGAGGATATCGTGCAATTCCGCATCGTCGTCTCGGCAAGCGCCCTAGCAGTGGGTTTGGTGTTTTCAGCTCTGCCGGCCAGAGCGGCCATAACCCATACCACTACGAACCTGAACCTGCGAGCGGGACCCGGCACGCACCATCGGGTCAAGGCCATCATTCCAGCGGGAGCGCCGATTGACATCGAAAGTTGCGGGGACACTTGGTGCTACATGGCTTGGGCTGGACATGTCGGATACGTCAAACATCAATACCTGATGCACCACGTGACAGTAGAAGTGCCGCCGCTCGTTCACGTGACTCATGTCCACAAGCATGGCCTGATCAACTTTTAGCGTAAGTGGGAGACAGTTCCGACCGACGCGAAGGGGATGCTATGTCGCGCTGGTTATGGGGTGTGCTCGGGGGCGTCGTCCTCGTCGCGATCGCCGGCGTGTTCTGGACCGCCCGCAACCAGACGAATGTCACTCGGCCCGTTTCGCCAGGACCAACAGTTGTCGCTCCTGCGCCGGTTCCCCCGGCGCCGCCTGCACCTGCGCCGGTCGCGCAGGAACCCGTGCCCTCGCCTCCGCCCCCACCTGCGCTTCCGACTGCACAGAAGGCCGCAACCCCGCCCGCTCCCTCTCCAACCGCGCCGCCCGCTCTCGCTCCGGCGTCCGATGCAGGACAGCAAGCGGCGTCGCCGCCTGCTCTCGCGCCGCGTCCTGACGCGCCCTCGGCTCCGCCCGTCGTCGCCCAGGAGCCTCCGTCCGCTGCTGCCCCGCTCACCGAACCGCCACTGCCGCCGCCCGCGCCCGGACGGGAGGGGGAGCAAGTCGCGGGCGTAGTTGCGCCCAAGAACCTCGCGCAGCTGGTCGGGGCCTGGGCCTATTCCGAGGGGGATTGCGATCGGCTGTTCCAGCGGAGCGGCGGCGGCTGGGCCTTTCGTCAACCGGTGGACAAGTTCGCTCAGGCGGCGATTGTCGAGTCGCCGAAGAAGATCCTTCTGCCTTCCGCCACCTGCCGGATTGATGGCGCGTCTGGAGCGGACGGCTCGCTCAAGGTGAGCGCCGAATGCGCGGACTCGATCAGCTATACCCCTCGAAGCGTGATGATCGCGCTCCGCTCCCCCACCGAACTCATCTACAGCGCGACTGGCGATCCAGCGCTCGCCACAACGCTGAAGAAATGCGCGCCGTGAGGAAACACATCAAGGAAGGTCAGCACAATGTCGAATGAATCCAAAACGCAGGACTGGTCGACGCCCGCGGCGATGGCGATCCCCAAGGGAGGGTACTTCCAGGACAGGATCGAGCAGGGCCGTTACGGACCTATCTTTCCCAAGACGCCTGCCTGCTACGGCTTCTCGATCCTCGCAAAAATTATTCCGGGACGCGAGGACGTCTTCTACAAATACGCCAAAAGCATCGAGGAGACGATCGCGGCGCAACCGGACGCCCTGGCTGTCTTGCAGCTGCATTACCTGCGCTGGGTGCTCTTTCCCATCAAAGGAGACACCTACTTCATGTACCAGGGCATTTTTGACACGGACTTCGATAAATACACCGAAGACGCCGTTACGCTCTTCGGCATCACAGGTCTGCGGACCGTGTTCGAAAATCTCGAGGGCTTCCCGATGGACTGGCAGACGAACGCCGGCGCCTTCATTAAGTTTGTTCGCGATCATCAATGCCCGAGCTTTCTGGAATACGCGGAATATCCGTATGCAAGCGCGACTGAGATCAAGAAGGCCCTCAAACTGAAGGCCGCGTTCTCGATCATGCTCGACCAAATGCAATGATGCTCGAATTCGACGACATTCAACACATCCTGCTGACGCGCGCGCCTGCCCTCGCGGCAAGGTACGAGTTTCTGTCGTTTCGCAATGGAGCCGGCGGCCGCGCGTGGGTGTCGGCGATCAGGGAGACGATCCATTCGGCGGCGGCGATGCGCGCTGGCGTCGACCAGGACAGGCGGTGGGTGACGGCGGCCTTTACCTGGAACGGCCTCAGCGCGCTCGGGCTCGACGAGGCTTCGCTCGCGTCTTTTCCGGAGGAGTTCAAGCAGGGCATGGCGGCGCGGGCGGAGACGCTTGGCGACACTGGCGTGAACGCCCCAGAACATTGGATCGGCGCGCTTGCCAGTCCCGATCTGCATGCCATTGTCATCCTCTTTGCGCGGGACGAGGCGGAACACGACCGCTGCGTCACGGAGCACGCGAAGCTTGTCGCCAATTGCTCCGGCGTGGAGGTCCTTTCTGCGCTCGACCTTCACGCCATTCCGCCGTTTGATCACGCCCATGATCATTTCGGTTACCGGGACCGTCTGTCGCAGCCGGTCATCGAGGGGGCGGGCGAGGAGCCCACACCCGGCTCCGGGGATCCCTTGAAGCCAGGTGAGTTCATCCTGGGCTATACTGACGAATACGGCGTCACGGCAGACAGCCCGCAGCCGAAAATTCTCGCGCGCAATGGGAGCTATATGGCCTATCGGAGGCTCGCGGAGCATGTCGGGAGGTTTCGCCAGTTTCTTCGGCAGTACGGCGACACCCTGGAGGAGCAGGAACTGATCGCCGCAAAGTTGATGGGCCGCTGGCGCAGCGGCGCCCCGCTCGTGCTATCGCCCGACAAGGACGACCCGGAGCTTGGGGCCGATCCGCAACGAAACAACGACTTCAACTACAAGGAGATGGACCCTCACGGGTATGCAGTCCCGCTCGGCTCGCACGCGCGCCGCATGAATCCGCGCGACACCGCAGCGAACATGAACCGGCGGCGGATGATCCGCCGCGGCGCGACCTATGGACCGCATTTGCCGGACGGCGAGGCCGAGGATGGCGCCGAGCGTGGAATCGCGGCGTTCATCATCTGCGCGAGTCTGATTCGCCAGTTCGAGTTCGCGCAGAACGTCTGGGCGAACGATCGAAATTTCCACGAACTTGGCAACGAGCGCGACCCGATTATCGGCGCGCAAGACGGAACGCTGGAGTTCAAGATTCCCAAGCGGCCCATTCGCAAGAAAATCGTCGGGCTGCCCGCCTTCACCACGGTCCGGGGAGGCGCCTACTTCTTTCTGCCGGGCCTCAAGGCGCTGGACTATCTCGCGTCACTGAACGAACCGCGCCGGGCCTGAATCCTCGATAGGGCGAAGGAGAAGATCCTATGTCAGCGCAAGCTTCCGCCCGGACCTACAATCAGGATCACATTCCGCGCAAATACGCGCCGGGCAAGCGGCGTGTGAGCATCTACTGGACATGGAGCTATCCTTGGGAGGCGCAGCGCGACCCGGCGGCGATGGAGAATCGCTTCTCCACCATGACCGAGGTTCGGAATGTCCTCTGGCCGGCCTACGAGACGCCGGAATGGAGCGCGGCGCAGTTTCTTCAGGGCATCGCGGGAACGCTCGAGCTGTTTCACCGCTCGACCCTCAGCTTCCAGAAGATCGCCGGCGAAACCACGGGCAACCCGGTCGCCGTCTTCCAACGCATCGACCAGGCCGGATACAAGCTGCCGATCGATGAACGCATTCTCGCTGACGCCGACACGCTGATGGTGTTCGGACTCGACCATATTCTCTCGGAACAGGAGGCGGCGCCGGAGGAGATCGCTGCGATCCGCGAATGGCTGAAGCGGGACGGCGCCTGTCTCCTGCTTGCGCCCCATCATGACGTCGGCTTTACAGGCGACATGAAGCAACGCCAGGTGGAATATCTGCACCACGGAGACCCGCTTGTGCCTCGCCAGCAGCGGTTCGGGCAGTACACGCGCTCGTTGATGAAGGGGCTTGGCGTTCCCGTACACAACACCTACGGCCTTCGGCCAGCGCTGGTGAAAGGCACGAACGAAATTGCTCCGCTCACGCCCTTCCACGACCTCGACAGCCTTGGCCTCTTGCGGAACGTCCCGACCCTCAACTTCCACCCGCATCTGCCGCACTACGAACTGACGGGAGGCGCGGAGTCCATTCAGGTGCTCGCGCGGCAACCGATCGACCTCGAACGGCCGCACCCATTCACCGAGGCGGGCGCGAGGGAGTTCAACTGCCTCCTCTGGATGCCGCCGAACGAGCAGAGGGCCGGGGACATCGTTCTGGTCGATTCGACCAATTTCACCACCCTCTTTGGCGGCACGAAGAGTCTCGAGACCTTCTGGAGGAATCTCGCGGCGATGAGGTGAGCGGCCTTCGTGGCGACGCCGTTTTTGAAGCTTGCGCGCACTTTGCACGCGCAAGAGCGACCGTCGCTTCTCGCTCTTGCGCGTTGCGCTTCTGTCGCTGGCGCGCTGAGCGTGGCGGGCCCCGTTCTTGCAGACTCGGATCGCCCCGACCTCGTAAACGGGACCGGCGACGATCCAACTCAACCGTTAGGCAAGATCGAGCTTCTTGACCGCTATACCGAAGCTCCCGGTCCAGGCGTCGAAGAGGGAACGACCAAACAAGTCGAAACGAACACACCGTTCGCTCGGATCGAGGCGCCGTTCAGACTCGCGCCGCAATGGGAGTTGAACTTCCGAGCCGAAATTCCGGTTGTGTGGACAAACGGAGTAACGCCCGAGAACCCGACCGGCGCGACGGTGTCCGGCTTCGGCAACGTGCTCACTCAAGCTTGGATCGTACACGACTTCGATCAGCGATGGGCAGTCGCGCTCGGCGGGCAGCTCATCGCGCCGACCTCGACAAACGGAGTGGCGTCTGACGCCTGGGAACAGGTCACGGGCTTGGTCGTCCGCGCCATGCTCCCGGAGATCAGTCCGGGCAGCTACTTGGCGCCGCAGGTCCGTTACGGAATTGATTTCGAAGGCAATGATGACGGCAGGATGCTGCGGCAGTTGCGCATCGCGCCGACCCTCAACATCAATCTCCCGCACAACCTGTTCTTCACGCTTTACCCCAGCCCGGACATTCGTCTGAACTATGGGACCCCGGTGTGGAACCAGACCGGCCGGTTATTTCTGCCGCTTAACTTCATGGTCGGCTGGAAGCCGACCGAGCATACGGTGATTTCGGCGGAGTTCGGCATTCCGATCATCAGGGATTTTCCCGTTTACACTTTCAAGACTCAATTGAGAGTGGGCTATTTGTTTTAGTTCCAGTTCCGTCGACATTTGGGGCCCTGCGGCGCAGCGATCGACCGCTTGCGTGATCATCGGCAAATGCAGGCTCGCTGGCGCGAGATGGAGGCGCTGGGGTCGTCGCCGTAGGGTGCAGGCGCGGTAAGGCGCGGGCGGCGAATTGGCCCCGAATCGCGCCGCTCCAGCTTGGCGGCGCTGCGAACCTCAACGCCATGCGCCACTCCTCCGCCAGCGCCGACTGTGTCTTCTTTCGGTTGGCCATACGAACTGCGGACCACGGTCTGTCGGGCGTGTAATTTTTGGACATGCAATCTTTAGATTGCCGACTTTCGTAAGTTATTCTGGCCAGAAAGATTATGGCAACTGTGGCATCTGAAGCACGCCTTGCGACGACCACGTTCTGTCTACGGCTCATTTAAGAATGAAGTGTGGCCTTTCGTGGCGGAAAGAGTAATCCCGCTGAAAGAACTTCGATGGAGTCGCGAAGAGTGCTCACATCGCCGCGCACTGTTCGGGAGATTTCTCGTTCTTCGGCTCTTGCGGAGCAAGGGGGTGTGATCGCGTTTCCACATGTCCTTCCTGCGAGGAGTGCTGAGCGGTTCACACTTCGCCACATTGAGCGGCCTTGGACGAGCGTCCGACTTGGCCGGTTGTTTTCTTCTTTGTGCGGTTGCTTGTGTCGCGAAACGCGACCCTCTGCCCGATTGGCTGGCTCAGTCATCATCCTGTGCCCTCTGCAGGGGGTTGCCGCAGGTCACGATGCAACGCGGCGAGGAGCGACCTCGCGGGCGAAGGTCGGCTCCAAATTTGTCTTGTCCAGACTGTTGGCGACAATCGCACTTTTCGCAGCATTCACGGTTTCGGCGCACGCCCAGAGCGACTGGACCGGACAGTTCTCCTCTAATTGGTTCTTGGCTGGCAATTGGATCGGCGGTTTTCCCAGGCAGACGACCGACGGCGACATTAACACTGTGACGCCAAATTCGACGGTGATCAGTGACCCGGGCGCATTAGCCCGAAATCTCTCCGTCGGTCAAAACGGGACAGGAATGCTCACGATCCTGGCCGGCGGGACACTGGTCAATCAGTTCGGGACGATCGGCGATCTACCGGGCGGGGTGGGCACGGTGATGGTGACCGGCCCGGGCTCCAGCTGGACGAATGTTGACGACGTGGTGGTCGGCGGCTTGGGCACGGGCACTCTTATAATTCAAGACGGCGGCACGGCTCAGGACGGCACCACGGCGAGCAGTACCGGCGGCTCGGTCGGAAAGGCCGTCGGCTCGACGGGGACGGTGATAGTGACCGGCCCGGGCTCCAGTTGGATCAACGGTCCGAGCGGAGGGTTCAATATCGGCAGTTTTGGCACCGGCACCCTCACGATCGCAAACGGCGGGAGGGTCATCGATATCACTCCCCTCGTCACCAACATCGGCAACGGTGCAGGCTCGCACGGTACCGTGACGGTGACCGGCGCGGGCTCCCTTTGGAGCGACATTGCGGGAATTAGGATTGGCAACTCGGGCACCGGCGCGCTCACAATTGCGGAAAGCGGCAATGTCATCGCGCCTACCGTTACGATCGCGACGAACCCCGGCTCCATTGGAACACTCAACATCGGCGCAGGCACCGGCGATGCGGCGGCGGCGCCCGGCACGGTCACTGCGCCGAGCGTCGCATTTGGCGCTGGCGTCGGTACGCTCAACTTCAATCACACGTCCACAGATTACGTGTTTGCACCCGCGATCAGCGGCAACGGCGCCGTTAACGTGCTCGCGGGCGTCACCACGTTCACGGGCGCCAACAGCTATGGCGGAGCGACGAATATTGACGCGGGCAGTTTGCGAGCAGGCGCGCTCAACACGTTCAGCCCGAATTCTGCGGTGATGGTCGCGGGCGGCGGAACGCTCGATCTCAATGGCTTCAATCAGACCGTACTCGGCGTCGCCAATGCCGGCTTGGTGAACATGGGCACGGGCACGGCCCCGGGCACGGTCTTGACGACGACCAGCTTCACGGGAACTGGCGGCACGATGGCCATCAACACGTTCCTGGGAGCCGATGGTTCGCCCTCCGACAGATTGGTCATCAACGGCGGGGCGGCCACGGGCAACACGACAGTGCAGGTCACCAATGCGGGCGGACCAGGAGCGGAAACGACCGGTAACGGCATTTTGGTGGTGAACGCAATCAACGGAGCGACGACGGCCCCTGGCGCCTTTGCGCTTTCCGCGGGCGAACTGCGCGCCGGCGCCTTCGACTATGATCTGTTCCGCGGCGGCGTCAACGGCAGCAACCCCGCCGATTGGTTCTTACGCTCCGACTTCGTCGCGCCGCCGATTGTGCCGCCGGTGACGCCTCCGGTCACGCCGCCCGTCGTGCCGCCCGCGACGATCCTGCCACCCACGCCGCCGCCCGACCCGCTGCCACCCGGCGTCGCCTTTCCGATCATCGGGCCGGAACTCGCCACCTATGGGGTGGTGCAGCCTTTGGCGCGACAATTGGGTGTTGCGATCCTCGGCACGCTCGACGACCGCGTCGGCGACACCTACGAGCCGGATGGTTGCGCCGTCGCGCCCGCGGTCGCTCCCGCCGCGGCCGAGACTTCTGCGGTCGACTTGCCGACCAAGAAGCCGGCGGCGGTGCCGACCAAGAAGCCCGGGCCTGCGCCCTGCCCGTTGTTTTCGCCCTCAGTCTGGGGCCGCTTTTTCGGCCAAACGCTCGACAACCACTACGCGGCCTTCGCCGATCCGCGCGCCAGCGGCAATCTCGGGGGCTTCCAGGGCGGCATCGATCTTCTGCGCGGTTCGTTGATCGCCGGTCACTATGAGCGCGCCGGCCTCTATGGCGCTTACGGCGACGTGAACGCCGACGTGGACGGCCTGGTCACCAATCCGGCGGCGACGGCCTATGCCCTCGCTCGCACTGGATCGATGAACCTCGACGCCTGGTCGGCGGGCGGCTACTGGACGCATGTCGGGCCCGGCGGCTGGTATCTCGACGCCGTGCTGCAAGGGACCTGGTACTACGGCTCGGCCAGCACCCAGTTCGCGCGGCTTAACACCGACGGAACGGGCTTCATTGCGTCCGTGGAGGGCGGCTATCCATACGCTTGGCCGCAACTCGGGCCGGGCTTCGTGATCGAGCCGCAGGGGCAGATGTTGTGGCAGAAGGTGTCCTTCCGGCACGACTATGACGGGCTTGGCGAAGTCGCGCTCGGCGATACGACGGGACCGACCGGGCGCATCGGGCTCAGGACCAAATGGACGATTGCGACTGCCGGCGGTCAGGTGTGGCAGCCGTATCTCAGGGCCAATCTCTGGCGGGACTGGGGAGCTGACGCCAACGCCGTCTATTCGGGGACGGACATTGCGCCGCTGGCGAGTCAGACCACCATGCTGGAGTTTGGCGGCGGCCTGACGGGAAGGATCAACGCCAACGTCTCTGTCTTCGCCAATGTCGATTATGAATTCGCGGTCGGTGCCGCCGAGGGCGACAAGCGAAACGGCGTGCGAGGCGCGTTTGGCGCGAGATATATGTGGTGAACCGCACTGCCGTCAGGATCTCCGCCAGAACAGCGGCGACCTCGTCGACGATTTGACGCCGTAGAGCTGGCGGCAGCGCCGCCCACAGATCTCTCGGACCCATGCTCATGGCTTTCGAGACAGTCAGCCGCGAGAGCATTTTCAGGACTGACGGAATCGAGCCAGATTGAACGAAGCCGCTATCGCGGCGGGAGAGGGGAGGTCGAGGGGTTTGGAGTGCTGTGAGGTCCTCCTGCCTGAGAGGATGGGGTGTTGAAAGCCCCCTCTCAAGCAGGAGATTTCAGATGGCCGAGATGAGCCCTCTGCGCCGGCGGATGATCGAGGACATGACGATCCGCAATCTGTCGCCGGCGACGCAGCGATCCTACCTCTATGCGGTGTCGCGGTTCAGCCAATATTTTGTCCGCTCACCCGATCGTCTCGGACTGGAGGACGTGCGCGCCTACCAGGTCTACCTTGCGTCGAAGGGCGTCGCCTGGGGCTCGCTGAACCAGGTGGTCTGCGCCCTGCGCTTCTTCTACGGCGTGACGCTCGGCTGCCCGACGATTCCGGAACGCATCGTCTACGCCCGGTCGCCGCGCAAGCTGCCCCGGTTCTCAGCGCCGACGAGGTCGTGGCGTTTCTGGAATCCGTCTCGAGCCTCAAGGCGCGCGTGGCGCTGACGACGGCCTATGCCGCGGGCCTGCGGGTCTCGGAAGTCGCGGCGCTGAAGGTCAGCGACATCGACAGCGGCCGCATGGTGATGCGGATCGAGAACGGCAAGGGCGGCAAGGAGCGCTACGCGATGCTTTCGGCGCCTCTGCTGGGCATCCTGCGTAGCTATTGGCGGCGACTCCGACCGCCCCTGTATCTGTTACCAGGCCGAACCCCGGACAAGCCGATCGAGCCGACGGTTCTGCACGCCGCCTGCCGCTCGGCGGCGGCCGCAGCGAGACTCGACAAGCGGGTCAGCGTGCATGTGCTGCGTCACAGCTTCGCCACCCACCTCCTGGAGAGCGGCGTCGACATCCGCATCATTCAGGTTCTGCTCGGCCACGAGAATCTATCGACGGCGGCGCGCTACACGCGCGTCTCGACCCAGGTCATCGCCAAGATCTCCAGTCCCCTGGATCGACTGACATTGCAGGTGACGCCGTCGGGATAGGGGTGACGGCGCGGCCGGCGTTCGAACTGGCCGACGTCTTCCGCCACTATGGCAAGACTTACGAACGGGCGAACGCCGGACATCTCGGGCGCGTCGAGCGGCGCGTGATCGGCGCGATCACGGCCTGCCGCACGGCGGCGCTCGGCGGCCATTCGAGCGCTGTGACGACTGCGGGCTAATCCGCATCGCCTACAACTCGTGCAGAAACCGCCATTGTCCGAAGTGTCAGGGAGCGGCGCGAGCGCGGTGGCTGGCGGCTCGTCAGGCCGAGTTGCTGCCGGTTCCCTATTTCCACGTCGTCTTCCACCTTGCCGCCGGCGGCTGCCGAGATCGCTTTCCAGAACAAGCAGACGGTCTACGGCCTTTTGATGCGCGCCGCGGCCCAGGCGCTCATGACCCTCGCCGTCCGGCGCCTGTCCGCCAGGATCGGCTTGATCGCGGTGTTGCATAGCTGGGGACAGACGCTCACCCATCACCCGCATGTCCACTGCCTCGTTCCGGGCGGCGGCGTCGCCCTCGACGGCGGGCGCTGGATCGGCTGCAAGCCGAACTTCCTTTTGTCCGTTCAGGCGCTGTCGAAGGCGTTCCGCCAGCTCTTCCTTAATGGCCTCGCCACCGCCTTCCGCTGCGGCGAACTCGGCTTCTTCGCCGATCTGACCCCGCTGGCAGACCCCGGCGCCTTCGCCGAGCGGATGCGCGCCTTGCGCAAGAGCCCGTTTGTCGTCTACGCCAAGCCGCCCTTCGGCGGACCCGAGCGCGTGCTCGCCTATCTCGCCCGCTATACGCACCGCACCGCCATCGCCAATTCCAGGCTCGCGGCCGTCGACGACGCAGGTGTTGCGTTCTCCTACAAGGACTATCGCCGCGGCGGACGCGCCCGCACCATGCGCCTGACCGGCCACGAGTTCATCCGGCGCTTCCTCCTCCACGTCCTGCCTGACGGCTTCCACCGCATCCGTCACTACGGCTTCCTCGCCAAGGGCGAACGCGGCTTCAATCTCGCGCGTGTCCAGGCTTTGCTCGAGCGCCGGAACCGCCACGAGCCTAATGAAGATGAAGTGGCGCCGCCCGCGGACGGCGAGCCCAGGACAGAGGCTCGCCGCGATTCTTTCGCCGACTGCCCCAATTGCGGCGGCCTGATGCGCCGCATCGGAACCGTCCCGGCAGGCAGCGCTTTCCAATGCGACACGCCATGACGGTAACCGCGTCTCCTCAATCGCCATCGTGGCCCCAGCCCGCGTCCTGCCCCTCGCGGCTGACGCTCCACACTCCGCGCGTCATTCGATCCCCCTTCATCCCGTCCCGCGCCGACCGACTCCTCGTCTACGACACCCACAGGACCCTGTCTGCTGTACTTGCCTGCCTACAGCCCCGACCTCAACCCGATCGAGCAGTGGTTCGCCAAGCTCACAGCGCTCCTGCGCAAGGCCGCGGCAAGAACCTTCAACGCTCTCATCGACGCGATCGCCAGCGCGCTCGAAGCCTTCACTCCGCACGAATGCGCAAACTATCTCGCAAACTCAGGATATCGACACCAATGATGAAAATGCTCTAATACAAGCTCACGAAGCGCCTCTATGCTCAATTTAGACTGATTCGGTTTTGGATGATAAGGCTCAGTAGCGGATATGGGAGCCAATAAACTATGGGTCTGTAGATATTCAACTTCGTATGACGGCTAAAAATGGCCTCCCTCACGGCCCACGCGCCTGATTACGTGGAACTTTCGCCCGGAGAGCGGATGGCATGGATCCAGAACCTCGACCATGTCGATCGAGGGATTCATCAGACTCACCAGGGGGGACATTCCTGAAGGCCTTCGACCAGCAGCGCTAGTTGAGCCGACCTCAGGTGCAGCGCCCCCTCGACAATCGGCGGCCAAACGAACCGCCCTCTTTCCAGACGCATGGCGAAAAGACACACGCCGGAGCCGTCCCAGGTCAAAATCTTCACGTAGTCGCCGCGCTTGCTGCGAAACACGAACGCCGCCCCCGAATACGGGTCGGCGGGCAGCGTCTGCGCGACATCCGCTGCCAGCCCGTCGAAGCCGCGCCGCATGTCAACAGGCTTGCAGGCCAGATAGACCTTCACCCCCGGTGCGAACTGCAGCATCAGCGACGCCCGCGCCGACAGAACGCGACGGAGCGCCTCGGCGTCGACCTCAGCGTCGAGCGATACCTTGGCGCCGTTCGGCAAGCTGATCTACCATCGCGCCGCGCCTTGCGCTTCGGCGCGTCTGACGAGCCGGCTTCGCGATGACATCGCAAGGCGGCGGCGCTAAGGCCGGGTCCAACTCAAGCAGCTTCACCGGGACGAAGGCCGGTCCGTCCCTCTCCGGTGGCGCGACCACGACAGGCTTGTCCTTCGCGGGCTGGCGCCGCCGATCGAGCCACCCCTCGCGCGAGCGCCGTATCCACTTGAAGACGAGATTGGCGTTCAGCCCGTACCGACGCGCGACCGCCGCCACCGAGACGCCAGGCGCAAGCGCCTCCTCGACGATCCTCTTGCGCTCGTCGAGGCTTCTCGTTCGCCGCAGCTTCCCAGCTCCGTCCTTAGCCGCCATCTGGTGTCCACCTCCAATTCAGGTGGACACCTAATTATAATCCAATACAAATGCAGACTCACAGGCGGCCGTCAGATCTCGCTTACACAGCGTATATGTTCGGGCTTCTTCCTTTCGCAGCGAAGTCTTGAACCTGGCGAAGATCGTAAGCCTCCGGCTTGGGCCGCCTGGACTGGTGAAGTTGGCGGACGATAGTGCGCGAAGAGCGGCACGAGGATAGTGCCCATCTGGGGATAGTGGACACTATTCATGAAGCCTGGTGAGGCGGATCAAGTTGCGAATCCGAGGGCCGCCTGCAATCGCTGCGAGGCGCCTATGCTGATCCATGGAAAAACGAAGGCCCTTCGCACCGTGCGGACTTCGGCCCTTGGCATGCTGTGCGAATCTGCGCAAGACTTGCGAATGTCCTCCGCAGGCCCGTGTTTCGTGTAGGACGCTGCTGCGAAGAAGAAGGTTATCCGACGCGCTCGCGGCCGCGGGTTCTCCCATGCGATTCGGCGCGCGTGGTCGTCGCGTTACTAAAAGTCGGCGCATCAGAGTTGATCAGGCACGAACCGTGGAAACAACAGAACAGAGCCTGCTTCACCAAGCATCTGGCGAGATAAAGGCCTTTGCACCGGGTTGGGGCAAGCGTCGATTGATCGAGGAAATACGGCACATCTGTCAGTTCGCGGCCGCAAATAGTGAAAAAGGTATCCCGTTGGACCTGCGACGCCGCATCTCCCGCCGCGCCCGGAGCCTGCAGGAGCTAATCGAAATCGCTGGGATTGGCTTGGGAGCTGGGGAGGACGTGTTCCTGAGTATTCTCCGCAATTTGGGCACCCTCGATTGGTTCATCCATTTGCCCGGCAACGTTCAGCAAAGTCAGTCGAGACGTGGCGGCGACCGGCGTTCAGGACGGCGATCGTTGGAGGGCATTGTTCTCGGGGACATCGTTCGGCTCTATTGCGAGGCGAACGCAAGCGCTGGCTTTTCACCCGACGGACCGCTGGTTCGGTTCGCGAACACAGTTGGGGAACTGGCGCTAGGTCACGCAAAACCGTTCACGTCGGACGCGGTGAAAGCGGAATTCAGGAGAATGAAGCGAAAGGCGAAGCGCACGGCGAGTGGGCGCGTCTTGTACAAACGTGATGACGGGCGTCGAGAGTAACACCGGGGGATGGTCACTTCATGCTATGAAATGACCATCATGACAGTCTGAGAAAACGGGATACTTAAACGGACTGCAAGAGACCCTCCGGAATCAGCTGGCGGGTCCAAGGAATGCGTTCTATGCCTCCGAACCCTATCGAAGAAAAACGCCGCGCCTACTCGATTCGCGAGGCGTCGCACTTGTGCGGACTCTCGCGCGCCACGCTTTATCGACTGCTGAAGGAAGAAAAGATCATCAGCATCAAGATCGGCAATCGTCGATTGATCCGCGACGACCAGATCAACGCGCTCTTGGCGGGGGGCGCGTAATGGCCACAAAACTAAACCCCGCGCCGCTGGCAGGCGGCGACGGGGCCAATTCCAAAAATGAGCACCGATGCCATAGCACAGAGCCCATCGAAAACGAAAGGTGTTCTCCGCCGTCGGGAAGGGTGAAGAGGCGGATGCGCCGAGGCGGGTGTATCGACTTCGACGCGATCAACAAGGCTGCACTCAGGGCCTTCCCCGCTGTTCTGGCGCGTCTTCTGCCGGGAGGAAAGAGCGTCGGCGCCGAAACCGTTGCGCTCAACCCGCGACGCGCGGATCGCCATCTCGGCTCGTTCAAGGTCAACCGCTGCAATAGCCGCTGGGCCGACTTCGCCACTGGCGACAGAGGCGGTGATCCTGTCAGCCTCGTCGGGCGGACCTAGAGGCGTTGCGGAACGCGACTATGGGCCTCGCCGAGCCGTCTGAACCTCCAGCTTACGTCTCCTTCGGGCCCTATCAAATGACGGCCAAGGAACTTACTGTCGAAATTGAAAAGGGCAGGGGCGAAAGCAAGACCACGGAAGCGGTTCGGGTCTCCGCGCCCTTCGAAGTCCTGGGCGAATGTCGCGATCCGCGCGGCAACGCTTGGGGCAAAGTGCTGCGCTGGCGCGACGCGGATGGGCGCCAGCACGAGCATCATGTCGCGGATTCTGAAACGCACGGCGAACCGGCGGTCCTGTGCGCCAGCCTCGCCGATCAAGGTTTGCGGATCGATCGTGATCGGCAACGTCACTTCGCCCGTTACCTTTCCAAGGTGTGTGTGAAACGGCGGTTAACTGTCGTTGCGCGCACGGGCTGGCACGACATCGGCGGTCGATCAATCTTTGTGTTGCCGGGCGAGACGATCGGCCCGCGCGGCGCCGAGCGGGTCATCCTTGATGCGGACGCGAGCGGACTCTACGAGGCGCGCGGAAACGTCGACGAATGGCGTGAAGGTGTCGCCACGCTCGCGAGAGGGCATCTCTTGCTCATGGTCGCAATTTCCACGGCGCTGGCCGGGCCGCTGGCGTACTTTGCCGGACATGAGGGCGGCGGCGTGCATTTTTTCGGGCAATCGAGCATAGGCAAGACGACGGCATTGCGCCTCGGGGCGAGCGTTTGGGGCCGAGGCGACACGCCCGGCTTTGTCCGAACCTGGCGTGCAACGGCGAACGGCTTAGAGGGCGCGGCGGCGGGCGCGACGGATACCGTGCTCATCCTCGACGAGTTGGGGCAAGCCGAAGCGCGCGACCTGGCGACGACGCTCTACATGCTCGCCAACGGCGGCGGCAAAGCGCGGGCGTGTCGCGACGGGTCATTGCGGGAGCCGCGCACATGGCGGGTGCTGACGCTATCGAGCGGTGAGTCGCCGGTTGACGCGAAGCTGACCGAGGATCGCGGCCGAAAGACCCGAGCCGGACAATTAGTCCGCATGATGGACATTCCGGCCGATCGAGGCCTCGGCTTTGGAGTGTTCGACAACGGCGGTCCAGACAACGACCCGAGCGCCTTCGTCAAGCGTTGCAAGATCGCGGCCGCGTCTGCCTACGGAACCGCCGGGCCGGAATTCATACGCCGGCTCATTGCAGTCGGCGCAATAAGCGACGATGTGCGGGCGCTCGTCAACGATTTCATTGCGGCAAATGTCCCGAACGGCGCCGACGGCCAAATCATCCGCGGCGCTCAACGCCTCGGCCTCATTGCAGCTGCGGGCGAACTGGCGACGAAGGTCGACTTGACGGGGTGGCGCAACGGCGAGGCATGGGCTGGCGCGGCCTGGGCGCTCAAGCAATGGATCGAAGACCGCGGCGGGTTGGAGCCGGCGGAAATCCGGCAAGCCATCGCGCAAGTCCGGCGCTTCTTCGAAGCGCACGGAGAAGCGCGCTTCGATCGCTCCGATAGCCTCGACGACGCCCGGCCAGTTTCGAATCGTGCGGGCTGGCGGAAGGGCCAAGGCGAGGATCGCCGTTGGTTTGTCCCGCCCGAAACATGGAAGCTGGAGGTTTGTGCCGGGCTCGATTTGAAGTTGGTCGCGCGCGAGCTAGCCAAGCGCGGCATCATGGAAAAGGCGTTAGACGGCTACCAGCCCGTTTGGAAAATCCAGGGCAAGTCGCAGCGCGGTTACGTCATCACGCCGCGCATCTTCGACGGGGGCGGAGAATGAAGGCCGCAGCTTCGGCCGATCATGCAGGGCAAGCGTAAGGCGGTTAAGCCTCCCAAGGCGTAACCGCTTGGCCTTGGGTTACGCTCGAAACTCCAACAGTTACGCTGGTTACCTGGGTTACGCCCAAATCGGAAGCGGAGGAGGATGGATCACTGCGCTTCCGGGTTCTGTGCGTCAAGTTCTGCAAAGGCGGTCACGGTTGGCTGGCTGGCTTAGGCGGCTTGGCGGAGGTGGATTTTCTTGAGCTCCCTGAGGTCGTTCATGTTGAGGTAGCGGTGGGCTTCGAGCCAGTTTTCGTGAGTTTCGACGGCTAAGGCTCGAACGAGACGCAAGCAGGCGTCCGCGTTGGGGAAGATGCGGACGACATGGGTTCGGCGCTTGATCTCCTAGTTGAGGCGTTCGAGCATGTTGGTGCTCTTGAGATGCTTATGGTGCTGGCGCGGGAGCCGGTAGAAGGTGAGCGTCTCTTCGATCGTCTCCTCGACCCATGCGACGAGCTTGGGGTAGCGGGCGGCCTACTTGGCGATCCAGGCGGCGAGGTCCTGGCGGGCCTCCTCGATCGAGCGGCGGTCGTAGAGCCAACGCAGCTCCTGCGGGCAGTCGTCGTCGGCCTTGCGCGGCAGATGGTCCACGGCGTTGCGCAGAAAGTGGACGTAGCAGCGTTGGAAAGCGGCTTCGGGAAGGACCTCGCGGATGGATGAGCGAAGGCCTGCGTGATCGTCGGCGACGACGAACTCGACGCCGGCAAGCCCGCGCCGGCGCAGGCCGAGAAGGAAGTCCTTCCACGAGGAGCGGCTTTCCCCGTTGGCCAGGTCGACGGCCAGGATCTGGCGGCGTCCATCCCAATCAATGCCGATGGCGATGAGAACGGCCTGGCTCATCACCACGCCGCCGTCGCGCACCTTCTCATAGCGGGCGTCGAGGATGAGGTAAGGGAAAGGCTCGGCGAGGGGGCGCTTGGCGAAGGCGTCAAGGCTATCGTCCAGGCGCTTGTTGATGGCGGAAATGGCGCTGGCCGAGAAGGCATGACCGCAGAGCTCCTCGGTGATCGCCTTGACCTTGCGGGTCGAGACGCCCTGCACGTACATCTCAGCCAGCGTCGAAACGAGCGCCTGCTCGGAGCGCTGGTAGCGCTCGAAGAGCTCGGTCGAGAACCGTCCGTCCCGGTCCTGCGGCACGCGCAGCTCGAGCTTGCCGACGCGGGTGACGAGGGTGCGGGTGTAGTAGCCGGATCGGTAGCCGAGCCGGGCTGCGGTGCGCTCGCCCTTCTCGGCCCCGAGCGCGTCTGTCATCTCGGTTTCCAGCATCTCCTGCATGACGGCGCGCACGATCTCGCGCAGCCCGTCGGGGCTCTTGCCGAAAAGCTCGTTGACGGCGGCGATCGCAGGCTTAGCTTCACTCTTGGTCATGGCGGCGGTTCTCCAAAGAGAATCAGGTGACTTGGACATCGCCAAGCCTGCCATGACCGCCTCTCGCCCTTCAGGGCTTTTGCAGAACCTTCAACACACTACTCGCTTCCGCCAACCATCGAGCAGCGGTCCCTGTCAGCGGGGAGGTGGCGGATGCGCCCCATAGCGAGCGCCAAAGAAGGCTACTTCGCTGACCGACGATGGAGTTGCGCGGAGCCGCAAGACGCGCTCGTCCAGACTAAGGCGGCTCGCTGGCGCCGACCGAGCCGCTTTTGCGGAGATACTGAATCGCGTTGCATGAATACATTGCTGACGCGCGACGCGGAGCGAATGTAGGCGACGTGGTAAACGGGTCTTCGCCGCAAAACGATAGGTTGGCGTTTCCCTCGTGCCGTTTCTACGCCGTGTATTTTCATACAAATGCGTAAATTTTTGGAAGAGAGCTTTTCGGCAAAAGAAGCGCCTCAAAAGTCCCCCTAGGGGGTCTTTTCGGGTCTGCACGGTGTAAGCCGCAGCCCAATCTTATGATTGGCGTTTGCTTAAGGTGCCTAACTGGCGGAACGGGGTTGCGTGGCGGAGCCGGAAGCCAAAGGCGAGTGTGGAGTGAATTGTTGAGTGAAAGTATCAGCGGTGCATTAGGTTTGGATTTTATCCAACAAAATCAAATCAGTATAAGACGCGCTGAGCGAGGCGTGGTGGGCGATGCAGGGATCGAACCTGCGACCCCTCCCGTGTGAAGGGAGTGCTCTACCGCTGAGCTAATCGCCCTCTCGCGAGGCCGGTCAGCTTTAGGGTCGGCGCGCGAACCAAGTCAA
>Ga0335075_10003299_pt1 | contig 25647 bp, 22 predicted proteins | sample Lox_Sample_24_FD_206723 | JGI IMG/M metagenome (GOLD analysis project Ga0335075, IMG submission 206723) | Soil microbial communities from Loxahatchee National Wildlife Refuge, Florida, United States - Lox_Sample_2.4 | ecosystem: Environmental > Terrestrial > Soil > Wetlands | place: USA...
CTGGCGGCGGTCCGCAAGGACGGCTCGCTTCCCTACCTCGGGCCCGACGGCAAGACCCAGGTGACGGTCCGCTACGCCGACGGCCGCCCGGTCGCGGTGGAAAAACTCCTGATCTCCACCCAGCACTCGGAGGGGGTCGACTCGGAGGGCACGATCAAGCCCGACCTCTGGGAGCACGTGGTGATGCCGGTGCTCGCCTCCGAGGTGCCGGGGATGTACGACGAGGCGGCGCTGCGCGGCGACTTCCTGGTCAACCCGACCGGCAAGTTCGTGATCGGCGGCCCGGTCGGCGACGCCGGCCTCACCGGCCGCAAGATCATCGTCGACACCTACGGCGGCATGGCCCGCCACGGCGGCGGCGCCTTCTCCGGCAAGGACCCGTCCAAGGTCGACCGCTCGGCCGCCTACGCCGCTCGCTACGTGGCCAAGAACGTCGTCGCGGCGGGCCTCGCCGACCGTTGCGAGGTCCAGGTCGCCTACGCGATCGGCGTCGCCCACCCGGTCTCCCTGATGGTCGAGACCTTCGGCACCGGCAAGCTCTCCGACCAGCGCATCTCCCAGCTGGTCGAAGCCGAGTTCGACATGCGCCCCGGCGCCTTCCGCCAGTACCTCGACCTGCACCGCCCGATCTTCCAGAAGACGGCGGCCTACGGCCACTTCGGCCGCGAGGAGCCGGAGTTCACCTGGGAGCGGACCGACCGCGCCGAGGCCCTGAAGGCCGCCGCCGGCGCCGAGGCCGCCACCGCGTAGCGCGCCCGCGCGCTGCGCCCGCGATCCGCGGGCGCAGCGGCAGTTCCGCGGCCGGAGCGGCCCCGACGGGGGAGAGATTCACGCGCTCTCGACTTATTGGCCCCTATGGGGGCTCAAAAGTCGAGAGCGCGAAACGGGGCGGCCGGGCCGGAGCCTGGGCGGCCGGGCCGGAGTCGCGCGGCGTGGCATCTGGCGCGGCGGCAGGACGGGGTGCTGACCCGACGGGACCTGCTGGCGCTCGGGTTCAGCGCCAAGGGGATCAGGCATCGCGTCGCCTCCGGTCGACTGCACGTGATCGCGACCGGGATCTATGCGGTGGGACGACCGGAGCTCACGCCCCACGGGCGCTGGATGGCGGCCGTCCTCCTCTGCGGCGACGGGGCGATGCTCAGCCACCGCAGCGCCGCTCAGCTGTGGGAGATCGGCCACGAGGAGGCGGGGCGGATCGACGTGACGGTGCGTCGCAAGTGCGAGATCCGCCGCAAAGGGCTCAAGGTCAGGGGTCGGCCCTCCCTCGACGCCCGCAGCCTCGCCCGTCGTCACGGGATCCCGGTCACCGATCCGGTGCAGACGCTGATCGACCTGGCGACGGAACTTCCGCCGCTGCGGCTGGAGCGCGCCGTCAACGAGGCCGACAAGCACGACCTCGTCGATCCGGAGACCCTGCGGCGCGCCCTCGGCGCCCACGGCGGGGAGCCAGGCGTCAAGAAGCTCGCGACGCTCCTCGATCGGCACACCTTCCGGCTGTCGGACTCCGACCTGGAGGTGCTCTTCCGACCCCTGGCGCTGTCCGCGGACCTCCCGGCTCCGCTGACGAAACAGTGGATCCTCGACTACGAAGTCGACTTCTGGTTCCCCGATCACGACCTGGTGGTGGAGACCGACGGCCTCAGGTATCACCGCACGCCCGCGCAGCAGGCCCGGATGGCGAGGCGTGACCAGGTCCACACCGCCGCGGGCCTCCGCGTGCTCCGCTTCACCCACTGGCAGATCGCCCACGAAGCGGACGCGGTGACCGACGTCCTCCGCCGGGTCCGCCGTCTCGGCCCCTGACCCCTAGACCCCGGGCGCCTGCGGCTCGCCCAGCCCGTGGCTCCCCGCCGCGTGCGCGCCGGTCGCCCGGTCGACCCGTTCGACCACGCCCTGGGGGTCGGCGACGCCGTAGAAGATGAAGTCGTAGTCGCCGCTCGCCGCGGTGTCGAAGTCGACGTCGCCGATCTGCATGATCCGCTGGTAGACCGACTGGTTGTAGTTGACGTTCTGCACCCGCTCCAGCCGCGTCTCCTGGATCTCCCGCGAGACGATCCCGCGCTTGATGTTGAGCCGGCGGGTGGTGATCGAGTACGTCGTCGCCCAGCGTTTGATGAAGCCGATCAGCACCGTCAGCGCCAGCACCACGAGGACGACGACGAAGACCGAGGTCGTGCTCGACACCAGCTTGGCGACGATCCCGAGGACGATCGCGATCGCGACGCCTTTGAGGTAGAAGCCGAGGATCGCGCGCCAGGAGGGGTGCCCCTGGAAGATGATCGTCTCGCCCTCGGTGAGGTTGATGTTCACGCGCGGCAGCATAAGCGCTCCCGGCGCCGCCGTCGAGCCCGCGGGCGGCCGTCCCCCGGTATCCATAACCTCGCTCGCGATGGCGATCCTGAAGGTCGAGCCGCTGACCACCGCCCGCGCGCTGCGGGGCCCGTTCGACTATCGCCGGCCGGCGACGATGGAGGGGATCGAGGTGGGCAGCCTGGTGCGGGTGCCGTTCGGGCCGCGCCGCCTGCTCGGCGTCGTGGTCGAGCTGGCCGAGTCCTCCGAGCTGGCCCCCGAGCGGCTGGCGGAGCCGATCGAGGCGCTCGAGGCGGGCGCCCCGGCGGAGCTGGTCGAGCTCGGCCTCTGGGTCGCGCGCGAGTACTGCTCGACCCCCTCGCGCGGCCTCTCGCTGGTGCTGCCGCCGGGGACCGGGACCGGGCGCTCCGGCCGCACCGTGCGGGCGAAGACCGAGCTGCGGGCGGAGATCACCCCGGCCGGCGAGCAGGCGCTGGAGGGCGGCGGGCGGCTCGGGGTGAAGCAGCGGGCGGTGCTCGAGGCGCTGGTCGAGGGCGGCGAGATGTCGGCCCCGCAGCTGGCCGCCGCGGTCGGTGCCGACCGGGCCACGCTGCGGCGCCTGGCCGAGCGCGACCTCGTCGCCACCCGCGACTCGAGCGTCCGCCGCGCCCCCGCCGCTCCCGGCCTGCGCGCCGCCGCCGAGCCGCCCCGCCTCCTCCCCGAGCAGCAGGCCGCCGTCGACGCCCTGGTCGCGGCGCTCGACGGCGAGGCCGAGGCGCCCCGCGAGCAGCTCCTCCACGGGGTCACCGGCTCGGGCAAGACCGAGGTCTACCTGGCGGCGGTCGAGGCGGCGCTCGCCCGCGGCCGCGGCGCGATCGTCCTGGTCCCCGAGATCGGCCTCGCCCCGCAGGCCGTCGCCCGCTTCCGCGCCCGCCTCGGCGACCGCTTCGCCGTCCTCCACTCGGCCCTCGCCGAGGGCGAGCGCTTCGACGAGTGGCAGCGCCTGCGCCGCGGCGAGGCGCAGGTCTGCGTCGGGCCGCGCTCGGCGATCTTCGCCCCGGTGCGGGACCTCGGCCTGGTGGTCATCGACGAGGAGCACGACCCCTCCTACAAGCAGGAGGGCGACCCGACCTACGACGCCCGCGCCGTCGCCCGCCACCGGGCGCGCGAGCGCGGCGCCGTCCTCGTCGCCGGGACCGCGACGCCGCGCCCGGAGACCTGGCTCGAGCTGCCCCGCCTGGAGCTGCCGCGGCGGGTCGACGGCCTGCGCATGCCGCCGGTCAACGTCGTCGACATGCGCGAGGCCGACCCGCGCTCCGGCCCGCTCCACGCCGACACCTGGGCGGCGCTGGAGGAGGTGCGGGCGAGCGGCCGCAAGGCGATCGTGATGATCAACCGCCGCGGCTTCGCGCCCTGGCTCACCTGCCGCTCCTGCGGCCACCACTGGGGCTGCCCCGACTGCGACGTCTCGCTGATTGTCCACCGCGAGTCCGGGCGCCTCGTCTGCCACCACTGCAACCACTCCGAACGGGCGCCGCGCGCCTGCCCGGTCTGCGCCTCGACCACGCTGGCGCGCGCCGGCGCGGGCACCGAGCGGATCGAGGAGCTGGTCCGCGAGCGCCTCGCCCCGATGCCGGTCTTCCGCCTCGACTCCGACACCACCGCGCCGCGCGGCGCCCACGCCCGCATCCTGGCCGAATTCGGCGAGGCGGCGAGCGCCGTCCTGGTCGGCACCCAGATGGTCGCCAAGGGCCACGACTTCCCCGAGGTGACGCTGAGCGCGATCCTCGACGCCGACGCGACCCTGCGCTTCCCCGATTTCCGCGCCGAGGAGCGGACCTTCGCGATGGTCGCCCAGCTGGCCGGCCGCTCCGGCCGCGGCGAGGCGGGGGGCGAGGTGATGGTGCAGACGCTGGCCCCGCACGCCGCCTCGATCGAGCACGCCGCCGCCCACGACTCGGCCGGGTTCCTGGCGGGCGAGCTGGAGCGCCGCCGCATCCTCCTCTACCCGCCCTACTCGCACCTCCTGCGGGTCAACCTCGGCTCCACGAGCGAGGAGAAGGTCGACGCGGCCGCCACCGCGATCGCGTCGGAACTGCGCTCCCGCCTGCCCGCCGAATCGGAGCTGCTCGGGCCGGCGCCGATGTTCCGGGTGCGGGGACGGCACCGGCGCCGGATCCTGGTCAAGGCGCAGGACCGGGCGGGGACGGTGGCCGCCGCCCGGGCCACGGTCGAGCGCCGCGCCGCCGACCGCGCCCTGAAGGACGTCTCGGTCGGCGTCGACGTCGATCCGGCATAGGCCGCTTAGAATCGACCCATGAGCGACGAGCAGGCGGTCGACGCCGCGGACAACGAGGAGGAGCTGCACCAGCAGCTCCTCGAACGCCGTGAAGCGGCGCTCGCCCACGTGGTGAAGTTCGGCGACCCGGTGCTGAAGAGCCGCGCCTCCCCGGTCGAGGACTTCGGCCCCGAGCTGCGTGCCGAGGTCGAGCGGATGATCCAGATCATGCAGGAGGGGATGGGGGTCGGCCTCGCCGCCACCCAGCTCGGCGTGCTGCGCCGGCTCCTCGTCTTCCAGGCCGCCTCCGACAGCGAGCCCGCGGCCCTGGTCAACCCGCGGATCGAGTGGATTTCCGACGAGCTGGCGATCGCCGAGGAGGGCTGCCTCAGCCTGCCGCGGGTGACGATGGACGTCGAGCGCCCGCTCCACGCCCGGGTCATCGGTCGCGACGTCGACGGCGAGCCGGTCACGATCGAGGCCTCGGGCCTCGAGGCGCGCGTGCTCCAGCACGAGATCGACCACCTCGACGGGGTGCTGATCCTCGACCGCACCGAACGCAAGCAGCGCAAGGCGGCGCTGCGGGCGCTGCGCGCGGGCGAGAGCTACCACCCGCCCTCCGAGGACGAGGACGACCCGGGCGAGGAGCTGCGCGAGCCGCGCACCGACGCGTGAGCGCGTGAGGACCGTCTACCTCGGCACCTCGGACTTCGCCGCGACCGTGCTCCGCCGGCTCGCCGACTCCCCGCACGCGCCCGTCCTCGTCGTCACCCCGCCGGACAGCCGCCAGGGCCGCGGCCGCAAGGTCTCGCCGCCGCCGGTGGCGGAGCTGGCGCGGGAGCTCGGGACCGACCTGCTGCAGGCGGCGAACGTCAACGACGACGACGCGGTGGCGCGGATCCGCGCGGCCGAGCCCGAGGCGCTCCTGGTCTGCGCCTTCGGTCAGCTGATCCGCGAGCCGCTCCTCGGCCTCACCGAGGTGCTGAACGTCCATCCCTCGCTGCTGCCGCGCTGGCGCGGGGCGGCGCCGATCGAGCGCGCGATCATGGCCCGCGACCCGCGCACCGGCGTCTGCGTGATGCGCCTGACCGCCGGGCTCGACTCGGGGCCGGTGGCGCTGCGGGCCGAGGTGCCGCTGGGGGACGACGAGGACTACGGGACGCTGGCGCCGAAGCTGGCGGCGCTCGGCGGCGACCTGCTGGTGGAAGCGCTCGACCTGCTGGAGGACGGGACGCTCGCGTTCACCGAGCAGGACGAGGCCGCCGTGACCTACGCGGAGAAGATCACGGCGGCGGACCGGCGGCTGGATCTGTCGCAGGGCGCCGCCGACCTGGCGGCGAAGGTGCGGGCGCTGACCCCCCACATCGGCGCCTACCTGGAGCTCGAGGGCGGCGAGCGGCTGGGAGTGAGGCGGGCGCGGGCCGAGGCATGCGCGGTCGCCGTGACCACAGCTGCCGGTCGGGTCGCGGCGGATGGGGATGCCCTGCTGGTCGGCACCGGCGATGGGGTGCTGCGGATCGAGACCGTCCAGCCCGCCGGCGGCAAGCCGATGAGCGTCGCCGACTATCTGCGCGGCCACGAGTTGCCGGCGTTCGCGTGAGGTTCCCTTGCCGGTAGTCGCCCCCCGCGCGCTCGCCTTCGAGGTCCTGCGCGAGACCTTCGAGCGCGGCGGGCATACCGAGCTCGCTTTTCGGGCCGGGGCGGAGCGGCTCGGGTTGACGGGACGGGACCGGGCGCAGGCGCAGCGGCTCGCCTACGGCTCGGTGCAGCGCAGAGGCACCGCCGACGCGGCGATCGAACGGCTCTCCGGGCGGGCGATCCGGCTGCTCGACCCGCCGGTCGCGGCGGCCCTGCGGCTCGGGCTCTACGAGCTGCTGTTCGCCGACGGGACCCCCGATCACGCCGCCGTCGACCAGGCGGTGGAGCTGGTGAAGGTCGCCAAGGCGGGCCACGCGCGCGGCTTCGTCAACGCGATCCTGCGCCGCGCCGCGCGCGAGCGGGAGGAGCTGACCGGGGCGCTGCTGGACGACGACTCGACGCCCGAGGCCGCCGCCGTCGCCCACTCGGCGCCCCTCTGGCTGGCGCGGATGTGGTGGGAGGAGCTCGGCGCCGCCGCGGCGCGCTCGCTGCTCGCCGCCTGCAACGAGCCCGCCGAGGCGGCGATGCGGGCGGCCGACGGCGAGGCGCGCGCCGACCTGGTGGCGCGGCTGCGGGGCGAGGGCGTCGACGTCTCGCCGGCGGCGGGCGCCTGGCCGCTCGACGTCGCCGAGGCGATGGTCTTCGCGGGCCGGGTGGGGGACTCGGTGCCGCGCCTCGTCGCCGCGGGCGCGCTCACCCCGCAGAGCCGCGGGTCGGCGGCGGTGGTCGAGGTGCTGGCGCCGCGGCCGGGGGAGACGGTGCTCGACCTCTGCGCCGGGCCGGGGATCAAGACCGGCCAGATCGCGGGCCGGATGGGGGACCGGGGCGAGGTGATCTCGATCGAGGTCGACGCGGCGCGGGCCGCCGAGATCGCCGCCCAGGCCGCGCGCCTCGACCTCCACGGGGTGACCGTGTTCGAGGGCGACGTGACCGAGCTGCCGCTGCCCGAGGGCTTCGACCGGATCCTCCTCGACCCGCCCTGCTCGGACCTCGGCACGCTCGCCTCCCGTCCCGACGCGCGCTGGCGGAAATCGCCGCGCACGATCGAGCGGGTCGCGGCGGTGCAGGAGAAGGCGCTGCCGGCGGCGGCGAAGCTGCTGCGGCCGGGCGGCACGCTGGTCTACTCGACCTGCACGATCTCCCGGCGCGAGAACGAGGACCGGATCGCGGCGCTGCTCGAGGCGGCCGCCGCCGGAGCGGCTCCGGGACTGGAATTGGACGACCTCGGGGCGCTCGCCCCGAGCCTCGCCTCGCCGCACGACCCGCGCACGCTGCAGCTGCGTCCCGACCGCGACGGGACCACGGGTTTTTTCATCAGCCGACTGACCCGCAATGATTGACCGATGTCCGACGCCGGAAGCACCAGCAGCGTCCTGGACCGCGCCCCCTGCCCGAACTGCGGCGAGCCCTGGCTGCGCCCCACCCAGCTGCCGGGCCGGCTGCGCTGCGTCAACTGCCTGAGCCGCTTCGAACTCGTCTCCCAGTGCCCCGAGTGCGGCGAACACCAGACGATCGCCCGGATGACCCACACGGCGGATATGCAGTGCCAGACGTGCGGCGCCAGCATGCTCAAACCCACCTGAGGCGATCCGGGGGCGCCTGGCGGTGTCCTCGGTCGCTCGGGTCGGGTCGCACATTGGTGATGCGCTCCCCTTCCCTCGCGACCGCCGCCGCAGGCGGGGTGCGAGCGCGAAGCGCGAGTTCCTCGCCGGGCCGGCCCAGATCGCCTCAGCGTCGGGTGAGTCATCAGTAGGGTGCGCCCGGTGAGCGATCGATTTCGCCAACTGACCGCCGCCCCCCGGGTGGCGCCGTCGATCCTCTCCGCCGACTTCGCCAGGCTCGGCGCGCAGGTCGAGGAGGTGATGGCGGCCGGGGCGCGGGTGATCCACGTCGACATCATGGACGGGCACTTCGTCCCGCCGATCACGATCGGGCCGCTGGTGGCCGGGGCGATCGCCGACCTCGTCCACGACGCGGGCGGCGCGATCGACGTCCACATGATGATCGCGGCGCCGGAGCGCCAGATCGAGGAGTTCGCCAAGGCGGGCGCCGACTCGATCACCTTCCACGCCGAGGCCACCCCGCACGCCAACCGCACCCTGGCGGCGATCCGCGACCTCGGCTGCGGCGCCGGCATCGCGATCAACCCGGGGACCCCGGTCGAGGCGGTCGCCGAGCTGCGCGACCTCGCCGACGTCGTCCTCTGCATGACCGTCAACCCGGGCTGGGGCGGCCAGTCGTTCATCGCCTCCTCGCCCGACAAGGTCGAACGCCTTCGCCCGCTGGTCGGCACGGCGAAGATCGAGGTCGACGGCGGCATCGACACCGAGACGGCGGGCCCGATCGCGGCGGCAGGGGCCTCGCTTTTCGTGGCCGGCAGCGCGATCTTCGGCGCCGACGATCCTGCCGCCGCCTACCAGGCGATCGCCGAGGCGGCGGGGGCGACCTAGGGCTGGAGTCGGCAGGAGGGGGTGACCCTTCGCTCACGACCGTGGGAGGTTCGCTCAGGGTCATCCCCTCCTCCCGCCACGGAACCTTGCCGGGCTACCCTGGAGGCGTGAGCGAACGACTTTCTTCGACTGCTCGGATCATCGTCACGGTCTGCTTCCTGGTCGGGCTCGGGATCCTCGTGTTCGATCCGTTCACCTGGAGCCGGGTCAGCGGCGTGGTGCAGTTGCTGGCGGGGGCGGTCGCCGTCGTTCTGTTTGCCGCGCTCGCGGCGATGTTCCTCGGGCGGGGGGAGATGCCGGAGGAGGAGTTCCGGCGGATCACGAGGCGCAGTGAGCTGATGGCGGGGATGCCGGCCGGGCAGCTGCAGCCGAGCGAGTTCGAAGAAGCGGTGATCGAGGCGATCGACGAGCTGCCGACGGAATTCCATGACGTGCTCAAGGATGTCCCGATCGTGATCTCCGACCGCGGCGAAGAGTTCGGCGCCTACGGCCACTACATCGGCGACACCATGGCCCGCGACGACTTCCGCGACCACATCGTGATCTACCAGGACACGCTCGAACGCGACTTCGGCTGGGACCCGCGGCTCCTCCGCGCCCAGATCACCCGCACCGTCCGTCACGAGGTCGCCCACCACCTGGGCTGGGACGAGCGCGGCGTCCGAGACCTCGGCCTTTAGCCGCAGCGCAGAGAGCGCGCCCCGGCGCCGGTCCCTAACGCCGTCTCCCCCGTGCGATCAACGCCCCGGTTATCTCCTGCAGCCAGGCCTTCTCCTCGCTGTCGAGGTCGGCGAGTTCGGCACGCCGCTCGCACCAGCCGGCCAGCGCCCGCCGTCCCCCGATCGCGACGATCTCCTCGTTGGTCACCGCGTAGCGCCCGTCCGCCATCGCCGCCATCGAGCCGACGTCGTCGCGGCGGCTGCGCAGGACGGCGACCACCGCCACGCCGTCGATCTCGGTCGGGCTCTCCGGGTCCTCGCCCGCCCGCAGCGGCCGCACCGAGAAGACCTGCGAGGCCGCCCGGCGCGGCAGCGGCGGCGGCGCCGGTCTGCCGAGTGGGCCCTTGACCCAGCGCTCGGTCAGCTTCTCGACCTCGTCGCGCAGCTCGCCCCGGACGAGCACGTGGAGCTCGTCGCCCTCGCGCAGCTCGGTGGCGCCGCGCGGCGGGATCGCGTGGCCGTCGCGGACGATCACGTTGACCAGCGCCTCGCGCGGCAGTTCGAGGTCGCGCACCCGGTGGCCCGCGGCGACCGCCCCGGGCGGCAGCCGGAAGGCGACCACGTCGCCGCCCATCTCGCGGATCCGCCCCGACTCGAAGAGCCGCCGGGGCAGGGCCGGCTCGTCGGTGGTCAGCCGCAGGCGCTTCGCCAGCGGCTCGAAGCTCGCCCCCTGCACCAGGGTCGAGGTGACGACGACGAAGAAGACGATCGCGAACTCTTCCTCGCCGCTGCGCACCCCGGCGACCACCGGGAAGGTCGCCAGCCAGATCGGCGTCGCCCCGCGCAGCCCGGCCCAGCCGAGCATCAGCTTCTCGCGCACGTTGAACGAGGTGAGCGCCGTCGCCAGGAAGGTGGCGATCGGGCGGGCGATGAAGATCAGCACCGCCGAGAGGCCGAGGCCCTTCGCCGCGACGCTCCCCAGGTCCCCGGGGAAGACCAGCAGCCCGAGCAGGATGAAGAGGCCGATCTGGGACACCCAGCCGAGCCCCTCGTGGAAGGAGACGACGCTGCGCTTGGCCGGGATCCGCGCCGAGCCGAGCGCCAGCGCGGTCAGGTACACGGCCAGCAGGCCGGAGCCGTGGGCGACCTCGGAGACGCCGTAGGCGAGCGCCGCCGCGGCGATCGTCGCCACCGGGTAGATCCCGTCGGAGGGCAGTTCGATCCGGTCCAGCACCCAGACCGCCGCCCGCCCGAGCGCCAGGCCGACGACGATCCCCACCGCGATCTTCAGCGCGATCAGCCCGATCATGTCGACGGCGCTGTAGTTCGGCTGCTGGATCCATTCGATGAAGCCGATCACCAGCAGCAGGGCCACCGGGTCGTTCATCCCGGACTCGCCCTCGAGCGAGCGCGCCAGCCGCTTCTCCAGGGTCGAGTTGCGCAGCACGGCGAAGATCGCGGCCGAGTCGGTGGCGGCGATCGCGGAGCCGACGATCATCCCTTCCAGCCAGCTGAGCCCGAAGATCCATTTCGCCGCCACGCCCGCCAGGAGCGCCGTCGCCAGCGTCCCCAGGGTCGCCAGCGAGGCCGCCGTGCCGAGCACCGGCCGGATCTCCGACCAGCCCGAGGTGAGCCCGCCCTCGAAGAGGATCAGGACCAGGGCGATCGTGCCCAGGGTCCGCGCCAGGTCGTAGTTGGCGAAGTGGATCTCGCCGAAGCCTTCGGAGCCGGCCAGCATCCCGAGGCCGAGGAAGAGCAGCAGCGCGGGGACCCGCACCCGGTCGGCCAGCAGCGCCCCGACGATGCCGGCGGCCAGAAGGACGCCGGCGATCAGGATCAGGACGGCGTCGTGGTGGCCCATCCGGGGACCCTAGTAAGCGGTGCGAGGGGGAGGATCTGCGGGCCCCTCCCTCGCGTTCCTCCTAGACGTTCTCGTCGATCATCGCCAGGCGAGCCTCGAGCTCCTCCGGGGAGCCGGGTTCCGGCGTGTCGCCGTCGTGGGCACGGGGGCGGCGGTAGACCCAGTAGAGGAGCGTGAAGAGGACGCCGGCGGCGAGCAGGAAGCCGATCTCCACGCGGCGCTGCTCGTTGGCGACCAGGGGGACGAAGTTCCAGGCGATGAAGACGCCGGCGCAGGTGATCCAGCGGGCGGCGGCGCGCCGCACCTGGCCCTGGGCGACGCAGGCCTGGTTCAGCGTCACCGAGGCGAGGTAGAGGCCCATCCCCACCGTCACCAGGAGCAGGCCGAGGCGGTCGTAGGTGAACTTGTCGCCGAAGGCGATCTGCATCGCTTTCGGGCCCGCCAGGGCCATGAAGGCGAACGCCACCGCGGTGAAGCCGACGATCCCCAGCAGCACCATCTTCACCGTGTGGGAGAACTCGCGGTCGGAGTCGGGGTCGTCGGAGGTGTGGAGGCTGGTGAGGTGGGGGAGGATCGAGGTCGAGACCGACTGGAAGAGCTGCAGCGGCGCTCGGGCGATCATCAGCACGTTGAAGATGAAGCCCGCCTCGGTCGCCCCCTCGAGCCCGCGCATGATCAGCGGCCCGGCGTTGAGGAAGGCCTGTTCGGAGAACATGATCAGCAGCACCGCCGCGGCGAAGCCGCCCCCGTGCCGGAACGAGAAGCGGTCGTCCGGCTCGGCCGCCGCGGCCACGGGAGCCGCCGCCTTCTCTTTCTGCGCTTTGCGGGCGAAGGCGAAGGGCACGACCAGGAGCGAGAGCGCCGGCGCCGCGGTGATCCCGATCGCCACCCAGCCCTGGCCGCTGAGGATGCCGACCACGACCAGCACGGCGAAGATCGTGCGGAAGCACGATTCGCTGAGGATCAGGGCGACGAACAGCCCGAACCGTTGTTTGCCGGCGAGGAAGCCGCGGGCGAAGTAGCTCGCCGCGTAGAAGAGCACCGAGGTGAAGAAGACCCAGTAGAGCGTTTCGTTCCCCTCCAGGAGCCCGTCCTGGATCGGCCCGCGCAGGGCCAGCGCCAGCACCGCGAAGATCAGCGAGAGCCCGAACTGGATCGTCGAGGCGACCCGCATCGGCTCGCTCACCGACTGGCCCCTGATCTCGCGCTCGGAGATGTGCCGGCTGAGCAGCTGTTCGATCGGCCGGTAGAGCGTCGAGATGGTGATGAAGACCGCCGACCAGAGCACCGTGATCTGCCCGTAGTCGGGTTTCGAGAGCGTGTGCGAGGCGATCAGGAAGTAGGCGTAGGTGATCACCCCGGTCAGGCCGACCCCTACCGCGAGGAAGCTGGCGGTCTTGCCGTAGTCGGCGGAGGAGGCCGGCGCCTTGCCGGCCCCGTTGGCGGAGCTGCCGTTCTCGCTCACGATTCGACCTCGGTGGGCGCCTCGGCCGGCGGCGCGCCGTGCACCCGCGTCTCCTGCTCGGAGGCGACCGGCCGGGCGCCGCCCTCCTCGTAGTGCGACGGCGGCACCCCGAGCGCCAGCTCGACCCGCCGCACCCGCTCGAAGATCCGCTGGGTCATCACCCGCTGCCCGGCCAGCAGGTCGCCGATCACGCCGAGCGCGAACAGCTGCACGGCGGCGATCATCAGCACCGCGCCGAGGATCAGCGACTGGATGTGCCCGCGCGAGTTGCCGTTGAAGATCGCGTCGATCAGGAACGGCAGCCAGGCCAGCACCGCCAGCGCGCCGACCACCAGCGCGGCGGTGACGAACGCGCGCAGAGGCTCGTAGCGCGCGTAGATCCGCAGGATCGCGGGCGTGTTGCGGCGCACGTAGTCGCCGGTCGACCCGGCCAGCCGCGACTCGCGGGTCTGCGGATTGGTCCCGATCGGCACCTCGTCGACCGCGACCAGCATCTTCCCCGCCTGCACCAGGCTCTCCAGCGTGTAGGTGAAGTTGTCGACCACCGAGAGCTGCAGCGCCGCCTCGCGGTTGTAGGCGCGGAAGCCGGAGGTGGTGTCGGTGACCTCGGTGTTCGAGACCTTCCTGACCACCCAGCTGCCCCAGTGCTGGAGCTGTTTCTTGGCGTCGGAGAAGTGCTCGATCCGCTCCACCTGGCGGTCGCCGACCACCATGTCGGCCTCGCCGGCGAGGATCGGGGCGACCAGCTTGGCGACGTCGGCGCCCGCGTACTGGTTGTCGGCGTCGGTGTTGACGACGACGTCGGCGCCCAGCTTCAGGCAGGCGTCGAGCCCGGCCTGGAAGCCGGCCGCGAGGCCCTTGTTGTTGGTCAGCCGGACGATGTGCTCGACCCCGCATTCGCGCGCCACCGCGACCGTGCGGTCGGTCGAGCCGTCGTCGATCACGAGCAGCTCGACGCTGTCGAATCCGTCGAGGGAGCGCGGCAGGTCGGCGATCGTCGCCGGCAGCGTCTCTTCCTCGTTCAGGCAGGGAATCTGGATGATCAACTTCAAAGGCTGCCCCAGAGTACGCGGGGCGGGGGTCGTAGCGTGGGCTGGTGGCGCTCTGCCACTAGAATTGACTGATTGACTGGTCAGTCAACAACACCAGCCGACCTTAAATTCCTCCGAAAGGCGCTCGCGCTGGCCGCGGGCGGCCGCGGTCGGGTGAGCCCGAATCCGCTGGTCGGCGCGGTGGTCGTCCGCGGCGGGGAGATTATCGGGGAGGGCTTCCACGCCGAGCTCGGCGGCCTGCACGCCGAGCGCGCGGCGCTCGCCGACGCGGCCCGCCGTGGCGAGGACGTCGCCGGGGCGACGATCTACGTCACGCTCGAGCCCTGCGCGCACCAGGGCCGCCAGCCGCCCTGCGTCGAGGCGATCGTCGAGGCCGACCTCGCCCGCGTCGTGATCGCCGCCGACGACCCGACCGCGAAGGCCGCCGGCAAGGGCCCCGAGCAGCTGCGCGCGGCGGGGATCGAGGTCGCCTTCCTCGACGGCGAGCCGGCGGGCGCCGCCGAAGCCCGCGAGGTGGCCACCGCCGCCCGCCTCCTCAACCAGCCCTTCCGCAAGCACGGGATCACCGGGCTGCCGCTCGTCGTCCTGAAGACGGCGATGTCGCTGGACGGGCGCACCGTCACCCCGGCGGGGGCCTCGCCCTGGATCTCCGGCGAGGAGAGCCGCCAAGTGGTCCACGCCTGGCGCGGCGAATGCGACGCGATCGCGGTGGGGATCGGCACCGTCCTCGCCGACGACCCGCTGCTCACCGCCCGCCTCGGCGACGCCCGCCAGCCGGTCCGCGTCGTCTTCGACTCGACCGCCCGCCTGCCGCTCGACTCGCGCCTGCTGGCGACCGTCGACGAGTCGCCGGTGCTCGTCGTTCACGACGCGAGCGCCGACCGGGCGCGCCTCGACGCCCTGCGCGACGCCGGCGCCGAGCCGATCCTCGCCGCCCCACCGCACGCCGGCGCGGAGCCGATCCCCGCCGCCGCCGCACCGCACGCCGCCGCCGGGCCAGACCCCTCGGCGCCTGGCGCCGCGACCTCCGCCGAGCGGATCGCCGCGGCGCTCGCCGAGCTCGGTCGCCGCGGCCTCACCAGCCTCCTGCTCGAGGGCGGGGCGACGCTCGCCGCCGCCTTCGCCGCCGCCGGCCAGATCGACGAGGCGCGCGTCTTCGTCGCCCCGCTGCTGCTCGGCGGCCCGGCCGCGGACGTACCCGTCGCGGCCCTTCAGGGCAGCCCCACGGAAGCCGAGACCGTGGGGGAGGACACTTTGATCCGAACCCGATTCAAGGAGTGGTGATGTTCACCGGACTGGTGCAGGACATCGGCAGCGTCGAGAGCGTCGAGGGCGGCGCCGCGGGCGCGCGGCTGCGGATCGCCACCCGGCTCGGCCCTCAGATCGGCCTCGGCGACTCGATCGCGGTCAACGGGGTCTGCCTCACCGCCACCGCTGCCGACCCGAGCGGGTTCGCGACCGAGGCGATGAACCAGACGCTCGAGGTGACCGTGATCGGCGCCCTCGTCCCCGGCGCCCGGGTCAACCTGGAGCTCGCCACGCGCGCCGACGAGCGCCTCGGCGGCCACATCGTCCAGGGCCACGCCGACGGCTCCGGCCGGGTGACCGAGGTCAGCGAGGACGGCTTCGCCCGCCGCATCCGGGTCGAGCTCCCACCCGAGCTGCTGCGCTACGTCGTCGACAAGGGCTCGCTGGCGCTGAACGGCGTCAGCCTCACCGTCGCCGCCCTCGGCGACACCTGGGCCGAGGTCTCGCTGATCCCGGAGACGCTGGAGCGCACCAACCTCGGCGACGCCGTCCCCGGCGACGCCTGGAACGTCGAGGTCGACGTCGTCGCCAAGTACGTCGAGCGGCTGCTGTCACCATTCGCTGGAAAGGAGAACGCGTGACCCCCCCTGACACCGAGACCGATACCGCCTTCGCGACGATCGAGGAAGCGATCGAAGACATCCGCCGCGGCCGGATGGTCGTCGTCTGCGACGGCGAAGACCGCGAGAACGAGGGCGACCTGGTGATGGCGGCCCAGTTCGCCACCCCGGAGGCGGTCAACTTCATGGCCAAGGAGGCGCGCGGGCTGATCTGCCTGGCGCTGACCCCGGAGCGCTGCCGCAAGCTCGGCCTGAACCTGATGGCGGCGAAGAACGAGGCGCCGCTGCAGACCGCCTTCACGGTCACGATCGAGGCGGCCGGCGGGGTCAGCACGGGGATCTCGGCGCACGACCGCGCCCACACGATCCAGGTCGCGATCGACCCCGACTCGGGCCCGCGCGACCTCGTCGTCCCCGGCCACATGTTCCCCCTGCAGGCGAAAGAGGGCGGCGTGCTCGAGCGCACCGGCCACACCGAGGCCTCGGTCGACCTCGCCCGCCTCGCCGGGCTGATCCCGGCCGGGGTGATCTGCGAGGTGATGAACGACGACGGCTCGATGGCCCGCGTGCCCGACCTGATCCCCTACTGCGCCAAGCACGACCTGAAGATGATCACGGTCGCCGACCTGATCGCCTACCGGCGGCGCACCGAGAAGCTGGTCGAACGGGTGGTGGCGACGGCGCTGCCGACCGCCTTCGGCGACTTCACCGCGGTCGGCTACCGCTCCCTGGTCGACGACAAACACCACGTGGCGATGGTCAAAGGCGAGGTCGACGGGGTCGAGGACGTGCTCGTGCGCGTGCACAGCGAGTGCCTCACCGGCGACGTCTTCCACAGCATGCGCTGCGACTGCGGCGAGCAGCTGGAGGCCTCGCTGGCGATGATCGAGCGGGAGGGCCGCGGCGTCCTCCTCTACCTCTCCCAGGAGGGGCGCGGGATCGGCCTGCTGAACAAGCTGCGCGCCTACAAGCTGCAGGAGGAGGGCGCCGACACGGTCGAAGCGAACCTCAAACTGGGCCTGCCCGCCGACCTGCGCGACTACGGCATCGGCGCCCAGATCCTCGGCGACCTGGGCCTGTCCAGCATCCGGATCATCACCAACAACCCGAAAAAGATCGTCGGCATGGAGGGGTACGGGCTCTCGGTCACCGAGCAGGTGCCGATCGAGTCCGCGCCCAACATCCACAACGAGGCCTACCTGCGCACCAAGCGCGACAAGATGGGCCACATCCTCCACCACCAGGGGCTCGACCTGGACGAGGAAATGCTGCACGAAGAGGAGGAACGGGACGAGCGGCGCGGCCGCGAGGACGCCGGGACGGCGGCCGGGCGCGACGGGGCCCAGGCCGATGGCTGAGGCCGACGGCGCCTTCCTCGAGGAGTTCGACACCCTCGAGCGCGTGGCCCTGGCGCCGCTGCGCTTCGCGGTGGTGGTCGGGCGCTTCTACGAGGACCTCGCGCGGCGGCTCGAAGCGGGCGCCGTCGCCGGGTTCGAACTCGCCGGGGTGACCCCGGACCGGGTGGTCCGTCACTCGGTCCCGGGCGCCTACGAGCTGCCCTTCGCGGCGCAGGCGCTGGCCGAGAGCGGCGAGATCGCCGGCGTCGCCTGCCTCGGCGTCGTGATCCGCGGCGAGACCGCCCACTTCGACTTCGTCTGCGCCGAGTCGGCGCGCGGGATCCAGGACGTCCAGCTCTCGACCGGGGTGCCCTGCGCCTTCGGCGTGATCACCTGCGACACGATGGACCAGGCGCTGGCCCGGGCGGGGGGCGACAAACGCGACCAGGGCCGCAACGCGGCGCTGACCGTGGCGCGGATGGCGTTGCTGAAGCGCCGAGTCGCCTGACTCGGTACCATCCCGCGTCCCATGGCAAAGGTATGTCACAGCTGCGGCAAGAAACCGGCCTTCGGCCAGTCCCGCAGCCACTCGATGGTCGCGACGAAGCGCCGCTTCGAGCCGAACCTGCAGAAGGTCCGGATCCAGGAGAACGGCCGCCCGCTCCGCGCCTACGTCTGCACTCGCTGCCTGAAGTCCAACAAGGTCACCAAGGTCGCCTGACGGGGCGTGGGGGCGCCTCGCGGCGTCCTCGGTCACTCGGCTCGGGTCACGCACTTTAGTGCGCTCCCCTCGCCTCGTTTCCGCGTGTGCGTTTGGGGCCACATAGCAGCCTCAGACACAGACGCCGTCTGCGCGAACTCGTCTCCACGACGAGTTTGCGCAGACGGCGTGTGACGACTTACTCGGACTCGGTGGCGACGGCGGGTTGCGGGGCGCCGTCGCCCTGAGGGGTCTCGTGGGGCTCGACGGCGAGGTTCGGCAGGATCCGGCCGAGCCACTCGGGCATCCACCAGGCTTTCTTGCCGAACAGCTGCATGATCGCCGGGACCAGCACCGAGCGGATGATCAGCGCGTCGACCAGGACCGCCGAGGCGAGCCCGAGGCCGAACAGTTTCGTGATCCGTTCGTCGGTGAGCATGAACGAGGCGAAGACGGTGATCATGATCGCCGCCGCCGCCGTGATCACCCGCCCGGTGAGGGCGAGGCCGCGGGTCACCGCCAGCGAAGCGTCCTTTTTGTGCTCCCACTCCTCGTGGATGCGGGACATCAGGAACACCTCGTAGTCCATCGAGAGCCCGAACACGATCGAGAACAGGAAGATCGGGAAGAAGGCGATGATCGGCCCGGTCTGGTCGACCCCGATCAGGCTCGCCCCCCAGCCGTTCTGGAACACCGCGACGACGATGCCGAAGGCGGCGCCGATCGAGAGCAGGTTCATCACGATCGCCTTCAGCGGCACCAGCACCGAGCGGAACACCGCCATCAGCAGGACCGCCGAGAGCAGGATCACCACGCCGATGAAGAGCGGCAGCTTTTCCGAGATCGCGTCGCCGAAGTCCTCGAAGATCGCGGTGATGCCGCCGACGTGGAGGACCGCGCCGGTCTTCGTTTCGATCGGCGGGATCACGTCGGCGCGGATGTGGTCGAGCAGCGACGTCGTGTCGGCGCTCTGCGGCGACGTCGTCGGGTAGACCTGGCAGAGCCCCACCGTCTTCGCCGGGTTGAAGGTGACCGCCGTGACCGAGGCGACGCCTTCTTCGTTCTTCAGCGTCGAGCAGAGCTGTTCGATCCCCGCCCCCTGGCCCTTCTGCGGCAGCTTGGCGACCATCGTCAGCGGCCCGTTGAAGCCGGGGCCGAAGCCTTCGGCGAGCAGGTCGTAGGCTTCGCGCGTGGTCTGGCCCTTGGGGTTGGTGCCCGCGTCGTTGACGCCGAGGCGCAGCGACAGGGCGGGCAGGCAGAGGAGGATCAGGACGCCGCCGGAGACGATCGCGGCGATCCACGGCCGCTTCTGGACCCAGCGGCTCCAGGCGTACCACTTGGTGTCTTCGCGCATCGTGTTCTGGCCGCCGGAGAGGCCCGGGATCTTCCACTTGTTGACCCGGTGGCCGACCCAGGTGAGCAGCGCCGGCAGCAGCGTCAGCGCCGCGATCATCGTGAAGAGCACCGACAGCGCGGCCGCCACGGCGACGCCGTAGAGGAAGGAGATGTTCAGCAGGAACATCCCCATCAGGGCGATGATCACCGTGGTGCCGGCGAACAGGACCGCGCGGCCGGCGGTGTCGACCGCGGTGATCGCCGCCTGGCGCGGCTCCAGCCCCTCGTCGAGGTTGTTGCGGAAGCGGGTGACGATGAAGAGCGCGTAGTCGATCCCGACCCCGAGCCCGATCATCAGCGCCAGCACCGGCGCGAATTCCGCCGTGTCGAAGATCCAGGTGCCCAGGGTCACCAGGCTGAGGCCGACGCCGAGGGCGAGGAGCGCGGTGATGATCGGCAGCCCCATCGCGACCACCGAGCCGAAGGCGAGCAGCAGGATGATGATCGCCGCCAGCAGGCCGATCCCGAACGACGAGTCGCCGCTTTCTTCTTTGGCTTCTTCGATCGGCTGGCCGCCCAGCTGCACGTCGAGCCCGCCGCCGCTCGCCGCCTGCGCGGTCTTGATCAGTTCTTTGGTGTTGTCCTTGTTGAGCTTGTTGCCCTGGACGTCGTACTGGATCGTCGCGTAGGCGATCTTGCCGTCTTCGGAGATCGCGCCGGCGCCGCCGGCGGCCCCGTACGGACTGGCGACTTCGGTCACGTGCGGCTGCTTTTCGACCTGCTTGAAGATGCCCTCCATCTTCTGCTTGACCGCGGGCGACTCGACCCCGTCTTCGGCTCTGAAGACGATCGTCGCGGTGCCGCCCGACTGCTGCGGGAAGCTGTCTTCGAGCAGTTCGTAGGCTTCGGTCGAGTCGGAGCTCGGAAGTTTGAATTCTTCGGAGAAGTTTGCGCCCTTGTTTCCGGCGATCGCTCCGATGACGACCAGGCCGACGATCCAGGTGAGGATCACCGTCTTGCGGTGGCCGGTGGTCCAGGTGGCAAAGCGGCGCATCGTGCTCCTTCCGTGACTGGGTACTCGTGATCGCCAGAGGCTCGGACGAAACTACGGCGATCAGGGAGGCCTTTCATCGGCCCCAGGGGGGAATTCGTGGGGGGATGGTCATCCACCCGTGGGTGGAGGGAGTGAAGGTACCGATAAATACGGCCGTATTCGTCGCCGACCGCTGCCGTCGCGCCCGGCCACTAGGTTTAACGACGAATGCCCGATCCATCGATTGCCCGCTTCAGGCGGGTCGTCAGCTCTGCGTTGGCCTCGCTGGAGGCGCGACGGCAGGAGGTGAACGACCTGAACGTCTTCCCGGTCGCCGACGGCGACACCGGGGACAACATGGCGATGACGCTGCGCGCCGTGCTCGAGGAGCTCGACCGGGTCGACGAGGGGGCGGTCGACGAGGTCGGCCGCACGGCGCTGGTCCAGACCCTGGCCCGGGCGGCGCTGATGGGCGCCCGCGGCAACTCCGGCGTGATCCTCTCGCAGATCGTCCGCGGCGCCGCCGAGGAGCTCGCCTCGCGGCCCGGGGAGCTGGTCGACCCGCTGCTGGTCGCCGCCGCCTTCGCCTCCGCCGCCGACGCCGCCTACGACTCGGTCCGCGAGCCCGCCGAGGGCACCATGCTCACCGTCTTCCGCGAGATGGCCCACTCGCTCACCCGCCAGCTCGCCCACCTCTCGGCCGACAAACAGCGGCTCGGCGACGACGTCTCCGAAGAGCAGCAGGACGCGATCCTCGCCGAGGTGCTGGAGCGGGCGATCGCCGACGGCGAGCGGGCGGTGGCGCGGACGCCGGAGCAGCTCGAGGTCCTGCGCGAATCGGGCGTGGTCGACGCCGGCGGCCACGGCCTGGTGCTGATCATGGCCGGGATCGTCGCCGGCCTGCGCGGCGACGGGGCGGCGGTGCCGGAGGTCCCGCACCGCGAGCCGCCGAAGCTGACCCGCCCCCACCACGAGGACAGCCGCTACCGCTACTGCACGAACTTCATCGTCTCCGGCTCGGGGCTCGACGATCGGGCGGTGCTGCCGCGGCTGGAGGCGCTCGGCGACTCGGTCCTCGTGGTCGGCGACGAAGCGACGCTGAAGGTCCACGTCCACACCGACCAGCCGGAGTCGGCGATGGCGCTCTTTGAGGGCCTCGGCAGCGTCACCAACGTCGACGTCGCCGACATGCGCCAGCAGGTGGCCGAACGCGACGCGCGGCTGGCGGGCACGGGGCGGACCGGGGTGGTCGCGGTGGCGGCGGGGGAGGGGATGGAACGGCTCTTCGCCGAGCTCGGCGCCGACGTGGTCCCCGGCGGTGAGACCTTGAACCCCTCGACCTCCGAGCTGTTGGCCGGGATCCACGGGGCGCAGGCGGAGGAAGTGCTGGTGCTGCCCAGCTCCTCGAACGTGATCATGGCGGCGGAGCGCGCCTGCGAGCTCTCCGAGAAGCCCGCCCGGGTGGTCCCGGCGACCTCGCAGCAGGCGAGCCTGCTGGCGCTGGTGGAGCTGGACCCGGGCGCCGCGCTGGAGGAGAACGCCGGGCGGCTCGAGGCGGCGCTGGCGGACGTCGCCACCGGCGGCGTCGCCCCGGCGGCCCGCGACGATGCCCAGGGACGGTTCAAGCGCGGCGACGCGGTCGGCTTCTCCGACGGCGAGATCGTCGCCTGGGGCGGCGCCGGGTCGACCCTGCTGGCGACGATCCAGGCGCTCGCCGCCGACGTCGAGATCGTCACCGTGATCGGCGGCGCCGAGGCCCCGATCCCGCTCGACGAGGTCGACGCCCACGTGCCCGACGGGGTCGAGCTGGAGAAGCACGAGGGAGGCCAGCCCAGCTGGTGGTGGCTGCTCGCGGCGCAGTAGAGGTGCGCGGCTTCGCCGGGATCGGCAAGCCCTCCCGCGCCGACCTGCTCCTCGCCGGTGTCCACTGGCCGCGGCCGAGCGTCCTCGAGACCGGCCTCGAGGCCCTCGACGGAGTGGGCCCGAAGCTCGCCGAGGCGGCGCGGAGCGCCGGGATCGCGACGGTCGGCGACCTCCTCTACCGCTTCCCGCGGAGCCACCGGGACCGCCAGATCCGGCCCCTTGGGTCGCTCGAGGCCGGCGAGACGGGCACGGTCCTGGTGACGGTCCTCGGCAACCCGCCGCGCCCGTTCCGCCGCGGCAAGCTGACGATGGTCGGCGTCAAAGTGGGCGACGAGACCGACCACGTGCGGGCCACCTGGTTCAACCAGCCCTGGGTCAGCGGCAAGCTCGAAAAGGGCTCGACCATCCTCGTGACGGGAAAAAGGTCCCCCAAAGGCTTGGCGGTCCAGGAATGGGAGCTGGTGAGCTCCGCGGTCGAAAGGGACGACGCGCCCCGGCCGGCGGGTCCTGCCCGCGATCATGAGGACTGCGAGCGAGGTATACGTTCTCGCCCTCATGATCGGGGTCACCCGCCGGAGGAGGCGGACCGGCCGCGGGGCGGGAGCTTTGTCCCGGTGCATCCGGCGTCGGAGGATCTGCCGCCGAAGAAGATCCGCGAGTGGGCCGAGCAGGCGGTGAAGCTCGCGCCCAACGCGATCGAGGGTTTGCCCGCCCGCCTCCAGGCCAAGCGGCGGCTGACCTCGGTCGGCTCCGCGATTCGCGCCGCCCACTTCCCCGAGTCGGCCGAGGAGCTGGAAGAAGCTCGGCGCCGACTCGGCTTCGAAGAGCTGTTTCTGCACCAGGCTCTGCTCGCGACCCGCAAGCGCACGCACCGCCGCGCCCGCCCGGCGCCGCGATTCGGCAAGCCGGGGGCGACCGTGGGGCGCTGGCTCGCCTCGCTGCCCTTCGAGCCCACCGCCGACCAGCGCGCCGCCTTCGCCGACGTCGACGAGGACCTCGACTCGGGCGAGCCGATGCAGCGGCTGCTGATGGGGGAGGTCGGCTCGGGGAAGACCGTGGTCGCGGTCTACGCGATGCTGCGCGCGCTCGAAGCCGGCTACCAGGCGGCGCTGATGGCGCCGACCGAGACCCTCGCCGAGCAGCACGCGATCACCCTCGGAAAGCTGCTCGCGGCCGAGGCGACGCCGTTCGCGCTGCTCACCGGGGCGACCGCGGCGCCCGTCCGCCGCCGCGCCCTGAACCAGCTCGCCTCCGGCGAGCTGGGACTGATCCTCGGCACCCACGCGCTGATCGAGCCGACGGTGCGATTCGCCCGCCTCGGCCTCTGCGTGGTCGACGAGCAGCACCGCTTCGGGGTCGAGCAGCGGCGGGCGCTCGACTCGAAGGGGGTCGAGGGGATGGCCCCGCACGTCCTCCACATGACCGCGACGCCGATCCCGCGGACGCTCTCGCTGACCGCCTACGGCGACCTCGACACGACCGCCCTGCACGAGCTCCCGGCGGGGCGCAAACCGGTGACGACGAAAGTGGTCGGCGAGGAGGAGCGCGAGGTGGCCTACGAGTTCCTCCGCAAGCGGTTGCGGGAGGGGCGCCAGGCGTTCGTCGTCTGCCCGCTGGTGGAGCCCTCCGACAAACTCCCCGGCAAGGCGGCCGGCGAGGAGGCCGAGCGCCTGCGGCGCGGACCGCTGCGCGACTTCCGGGTAGGGCTCCTCCACGGCCAGATGCACTCCGACCAGAAGGCGGCGGCGATGCGCGCCTTCGCCGCCGGGGAGACCGACGTGCTGGTGGCGACGACGGTGATCGAGGTCGGCATCGACGTGCCTAACGCGACCGTGATGCTGATCGAGGGGGCGGAGCGCTTCGGCGTCTCCCAGCTCCACCAGCTGCGCGGCCGGGTAGGGCGCGGCGAGCATCCCTCGCAGTGCCTGCTGTTCGCCGCCGAGGCGGGGGAGATGGCGCGCCGCCGGCTGCGGGCCGTAGAGGAGACCCGGGACGGCTTCCGGCTCGCCGAGGTCGACCTCGAACTGCGCGGCGAAGGGGAGATCCTCGGCACCCGCCAGAGCGGCCTGCCGCGCTTCGCCGTCGCCTCGCTGCCCGAGGACGGCCGCGCCCTGGTCGAAGCCCGCGAGGAGGTGCTGGCCCTGCTGCGCGCGCACGGCTCGCTCGAAGACCCGAGCCTCGGCCCCCTGCTCGAGGCCGCCCGCCGCCGCTTCGGCGCCGGCGCCGCCGACCCGATCCCGCTTTGATCTGGGCATGTCGGTGACGTCATGCGCGTGATCGCCGGAGAGCTGAAGGGCCGGCAGCTGGTCGCCCCCCGGGGGTGGAAGGTGCGGCCGACCTCGGAGCGGGTCCGCGAGGCGATCTTCTCCACGCTCGCCGCGCGGATCGAGGGCGCCACCGTCCTCGACCTCTACTGCGGCACCGGGGCGCTGGCGATCGAGGCGCTCTCGCGCGGCGCCGCCCGCGCCACGCTGGTCGATCGCGACACCCGCCCGGCGCTCGGCAACGTGGAGCGGCTGGGGCTCGCCGAGCGGGTCGAGCTGGTCCGCGCCGACGCGGGCGACTGGCTGGCCGGCCGCGCGGATGCCGCCCCCTATGACCTCGTCTTCGTCGACGCCCCCTATAAACTCGCCGACCTCGTGGCTGAGCAATTGGACACGCACCTGCCCGGGGTGCTGGCAGCCGACGGCCGCGCCGTGGTCGAGAGCGGCGCCCGGCGCCCCCTGGTCCTCGACTCGCTGGAGCGGCTGCGGCAGCGCCGCTACGGCGCCGCCGACGTCTCGATCTACGGGCGGGCCGAGCGGTGAGCGAGCGCAACGGCACCGTCGTCTGCCCGGGCACCTATGACCCGGTCACCAACGGCCACCTCGACATCATCGGCCGCACCTCGAAGGTCTTCGACCGCGTCGTCGTCGGCGTCGTCAACAACCCGCTGCGCAAGATGAAGACGCTCTTCACGGCGGAGGAGCGCAAGGCGTTCATCGAGGACGCGGTGGCCCCGCTCGGCAACGTCGAGGTGCAGGTCTTCTCCACCCTGCTGGTCGAGTTCGCCCGCGAGAACGACGCCCACGCGATCGTCAAGGGCATGCGGGCGATCTCCGACTTCGAGTACGAGTTCGAGATGGCGCAGCTGAATCGCAAGCTCGATCCGGGCATCGAGAGCATCTACGTGATCGCCTCGCCGCACTACAGCTTCCTCTCCTCGACCGGGGTGAAGGAAATGGCGACCTTCGGCGGCGACGTCTCCGATCTGGTCCCGCCGGCGGTCGCCGGCGCCCTCGCGGAGCGCCTCGCGGACCGCTAGGCCGCCCCGCAAGGTAGGGTTCTCCCGCTCGTCTCAACCTGGGCATCTCCTTGCAAATCTGCCCACGGCTACTCTTTCTTGGTCAAAACCCCCGCATACACGTAGGCTTACGAACCGCTTATGGACGTCCTGGTCCTCATAGACAAACTCGATGACGTTGTCCACAACGCCCGCCCGGTCCCGCTGACCGATCAGGTGCGCGTCGATCGGGAGGAGATCTACGACCTCCTCGACCAGATGCGCGCGACGATCCCGGAGGAGATCAAGCAGGCCCGCTGGATCGTCAAGGAGCGCCAGGAGATGCTGGCCGAGGCGAAACGCGAGGCCGAGCGGATCGTCCGCGAGGCGCGCGAGCAGCAGGCCCGCCTGATCTCCGACGAGGAGGTCACCAAACAGGCCGAGCGCGCCGCCGACGAGATCGTCGAGGACGCCCGCAACCGCGAGCGCGAAATCCGCCTCGGCGCCGAGGACTACGCCGACGAGATCCTCAACACCTTGGAAGTCAACCTGCAGAA
>Ga0335075_10003300_pt1 | contig 25636 bp, 17 predicted proteins | sample Lox_Sample_24_FD_206723 | JGI IMG/M metagenome (GOLD analysis project Ga0335075, IMG submission 206723) | Soil microbial communities from Loxahatchee National Wildlife Refuge, Florida, United States - Lox_Sample_2.4 | ecosystem: Environmental > Terrestrial > Soil > Wetlands | place: USA...
CTTGGCGGCCGCAGCGGCCCACGGGCTGAAAAGATACCGGCACCTCAATGGTCATCGTCACGCTCATGCGGATTGCTCCTCGTTGTGGCGGCCGAGCATCTCGCCGGCCAAGGTTTTCAGACCCAAGGGCTGGAAGGTGATCGACGCCTTGCCCTGCTGGCCGTCGTAGTCCACCCGCTCGACCAGCAAACGAACCACCCTTCCCTGTTCCTCGGGCGTCATGGCCTCCCAGGCCGGAAGTAAGCCGGACAACGCCTTGGTCACCGCCGCTCGGTCCAGTCGCTCTTGCTGTAACGCCTCCATCTGACCACGCAAGCGCGCCAAGCGCTGCTCGATCTGCGCCAGCCGCGCCTGCAGCTCCGCCAAGCGTGTCACGACGCCGCCGCCCGTTACGCCGGAACCGACCTCGGCCAGCAGCTTGTGGACTTCGCTCTGCCCACGCAGCAGGTCACGCTCCAGGCCGACGCGTTCGCTTTCCCACTCGGCGACGCGGGCGTCGTCTTGCTGCCGGACCTGCGTCAACATCTGTTCCAGCACCAGCGGATCGCGGCCCAGCCGCTGAATCTGCTCGATGACCAGCTGCTCGATGGGTTGGGCGGGGATGGATTTGGAGGGACAGCTTTGCCAACCGTTTTTCTGGGCGTGGACGCAGGTGTAATAGCGATAACGCAGACCGCCCTTGCGGCTGGTGTGCGACGGCGTCATGGCGCAGGCGCACGGCGCACAACGCAACAAGCCCTTGAGCAAGGCCGTGAAGCCATGCAAGCTGGGTGGTCCCACTTCGGGGCCGTGGCTGCGCAACAACGCCTGCACACGCCCAAACGTCTCACCATCGATCAAGGCCGGTTGTTCGCCATCGTGGACCTCGTCCTTGTAACGGACTTTGCCGACGTAGAGGACATTGGTGAGCAGCCGGTACAGGCTGGTCTTGGTGAAGGGACGACCGCCGCGTTGGCGGCCGTGGCGTGTTTGCCAGCACTTGCCGACCCAGCCGCGGCGGGCCAATTCCTGCACCACCGGAAGCAGCGACTCGTGCTGCAGATACAAGGCGAAGATGGCACGCACCCGCGCCGCTTCTTCTTCGTTGACGTGCAGTCGTCGGCCACGCGGATCGAGATCGTAGCCGAGTACCGGCGTTCCGCCGGACCACTTGCCCTTGCGGCGCGTAGCGGCCATCTTGTCGCGCGTGCGTTCGGCGATGATCTCACGCTCGAACTGGGCGAAGGACAGCAAGACGTTGAGGATAAGCCGGCCCATCGACGTCGCTGAGTTGAATTGCTGGGTGATCGACACGAAGGAGACGCCGTGCTGCTCGAACGTCTCCATCATCTTGGCGAAGTCCAACAGCGAGCGGCTGAGGCGATCGACCTTGTAGGTCACGACACAGTCAATCTTGCCGGCTTGGATGTCGGCCAGCAGCCGTTGCAGCGCCGGTCGTTCCATGTTTCCGCCGGTGAAGCCGCCGTCGTCGTAGCGTTCGGGCAGACAGGTCCAGCCCTCGTGGGTCTGGCTGCGAATGAAGGCTTCGGCGGACTCGCGTTGGGCATCCAGCGAGTTGAACTCCTGCTCCAGTCCTTCTTCGGTGGACTTGCGCGTGTAGATGGCGCAGCGCACCAGCGGCAATGTGGCTGCGGGTTTCTTGTGGGGACGGTTCATGCGTTCTCCTTGTTGTGGTTGAGGCTGTTGCGGAAGAAAAGAAATCCATTGCAGTGGCTGCCGGTGACGGCTTTGGCGACGGCGCTGAGCGAAGGATAGACGCGGCCGACATAGGCGAAGCCGTCGGTGAGCACTTGCACCTGCACCAGCTGGCCCTTGTAGGGACGGACGAGGATGGTGCCCGGCGGTGGCAAACGCTGATCGACGGGGGCTGGCATCTTGACCGGCTCGGGCGGAGCCGTGGTCGTGGTCGCTTTCGGTTGGGGCGGGTTGAGTCGGAGGTCGGCGTCGCGGGCCAGATCGGCGGCGCGTTGGCGGGCGCGTTCGGAGAGGTCGCCTTCGGCCAGCGCTTGCATGCGCCAGGCGATGCGTTTGATGAGCCAGGTGCGGTTGCTGGCATTGGTGGCTTCGCCGAAGAGGTCCGCGAAGCGTTGGCGCAGTTGGGCGACGCTCAGGCGTTGCAGTGCGGCGACCTCGTTGACGATGTTCAGCTCCACAGGGTTCTCCTTGGTCGGGGTCTGGAAACGGTCAACCCGTGTGGACAGTGAGCCTCAAAGCGCACCGAAGCTCAAGGCCATTTGAGACAAAAAAGAGAGATTTTTTGAGTCGAGAAAAGCGGCGGACTGAGGTGGGATTTTTGCGCGGGTGTCCCGCGTGGAACCGGCAAGTGGCGGGTAGAAGTCGCGGGAGGATTACGGAATCAATGCCGCGTCCGAGACCGGAGAGACGCCGCGTATTACGCCTTTGGTTCGGGGAAGAGAGTCAAGCCAGGGACCGAGAGATTCGCTCCGCGTCGTGCGGGCACGCGAGCGAAGCGGCAGCGAGCGTCGGAGCTTTTGTTACTGCTTCATCTTCCGCGACTTCGCACTTCGCGCAGCAGCGAATCATCGACAGGAGTATCGCACCGCATTCCAGCGACCGCGCGAATCCTGGAGCGGAAGGTCGCCCACTATCGTCCCGGCTTCATCGCCTTCCTGGGAATCAAAGCCTATCGCACATCCTTCCAGCGGCCGCGCGCCAGCTTCGGACTCCAAGTTGTTTACTCCGTTGCGGAGTGAAGTTAGCCGTCAGAGCCGGAAAACCCGTTTGGTGGTGGCGCCATCATGCTCGCGGAGTGGTACAGTGGGGTACAGGGAAAATCTGTTCCAACCACTGGCGCGAGGAACAGCTTGTGAATCTCAAGCTGACCATCATCTCGGGACCGCATCAGGGCCAGGAGTTCGTTTTCGACGGCCACGACACTTTCCTTGTCGGACGGACCAAGGATGCCCACTTCCAGCTCTCCTACGACGATCCCTACTTTTCCCGCCGGCACTTCCTCGTCGAGGTGAATCCGCCCCGCTGCCGCTTGATCGACCTGAACAGCCGCAACGGAACTCTGCTGAACGGTGTTCGCGTTCAAACGGCCGAGGTCGCCGACGGCGACGAAATCGGCGCCGGGCACACCGTTTTCAAGGTCCAGGTCCTTGCTCCGGAGCTCGTCGAAAAAGAAACCCTCGCTCTGCCGGTTGACTCCGCTGCGGGCACCTCGACCATCGACTACCAACCGTCCCCGTCCGCCGTTCCCGGATACCGGCTCGAAGGCGAGCTAGGCCGCGGTGGAATGGGCGTGGTGTACCGGGCGACGCGCCAACGGGATGGGCTTGCTGTTGCCCTGAAGACCATTGTGCCCGCCGCCGGCTCCAGCCGCAAACAGATCGATCGCTTTCTCCGCGAGAGCCGAATCCTTGCCGAGCTGGAGCATCCGAACATCGTGGCCTTCCGCGAGGTCGGCGAGACGGGCGGCTTGATTTATTTGGCGATGGATTTGGTCGATGGTCCCGATCTCGGCGCGCGGTTGAAGGCGCAGGGAGCGGAGGACGTGCGCACGGCGGTGCGGATCGTTTGTCAAATGCTGGCGGGCCTGGCGCACGCCCACGCCAAGGGGTTCGTCCACCGCGACATCAAGCCGTCGAACATCCTGATCGGCCGTATCGGGGAGAAGCGGCAGGCGAAGCTGGCCGATTTCGGTCTGGCCCGTGTGTACGAATCGTCCCGGATCAGCGGCTTGACGATGCAGGGCGAGATCGGCGGCACGCCGGCGTTCATGGCGCCGGAGCAGGTCACCCATTATCGGCACGTGAAGCCGGCCGCCGACCAGTATTCCGCCGCCGCCACCCTCTACAAGATGCTGACCGATCGTCACACGCACGATTTGCCGAAGGACATCGGCGCGCAAATCGCGCTTATTGTCACCGTCTCGCCCGTGCCGATTCTCGAACGCAAGCCCGACATTCCGGCGAAGCTGGCGGAGGTGATTCACAAGGCCCTCAGCCGGGAACCAGAGGAACGCTACCCGGATGTGCTGGCGTTCCGGCAGGAACTGAAACGCTTTGCGTGAGGAGGTTCCTCCGCGAAATCCTCGACGTGAGGAAATCGGTGGCCCTTTCGGGTAGCAGAGCCAGGAACGGCCCGAAGCCATGCTGTCGCAATTGATACAGCCGTTATAAGCGGTGCTTGCGTACCGCGTGCCGCTTCGCGGTGGAATGTAAAAACGTGACGCAGTGACAAGAAACAAGCGGCTACTTAATTCCTCGCGCCGGGAACCAACACAACGCGAAACGCGCAGTTGCGGCGAACGCCGGGCATACAGTTGTGGCGGAAGGCTGCGCGACAGATCCTGCCGAAATTGTCCCAGGCACCTCCGCGCAAAACACGGCACACGCCGTTTTCCGGTCCCTGCGGATCTTGCCGAGGGCTTCTCTTGTAGTATTCCGCGTCGAACCAATCGGCGCACCATTCCCAGACGTTGCCGTGGAGATCATACACGCCAAGGGGATTGGGAGAGTAGGAGCCGACCTTGGTGGTACGGTCCAGGCATGTGCCCTTGGCCGCGCCGCCGTAAGGGAAGTTTCCGTTGAAGTTGGCTTGCGTGGGAGACAGGGAATTGCCGAAATAAAAGGGCGGCGAAGGCTTCTTGAAAAACGGCCCACCTCGACAAACATATTCCCATTCCGCCTCAGTCGGCAAGCGGTACACGCGTTTATTCGCCTTCTCTTTGGGTAGTTGCGAGAGCCGCCAACAAAACTCCCCAGCGTCATTCCATGAGACATTCTCCACCGGAAATTGGCGGGTATCCATGTCCTTCACCTTATCCTTGAATATGCCCGTGGAGGTGAAATAGCTTGGGTTCTTGCCCATGACGCCCGCGTACTGGTCCTGTGTCACCTCGTATACGCCCATGTAGAAGCCTTTGGTGATCTCCACCTCGTGCTCCGGGCCTTCGGCGTCTAGCCGATCTACTTCGTTCGCGGGTGATCCCATGATGAAGCTGCCCTGAGGGATGTATGCCAGCTTCATGCCAATCGAATTGGTGATCCCTTCTCCCTTCTTCGGCACGACGGGATTGCCCGGCGAATCCTTCTTCACCATCGCTTTCCGCTCAAGCGTCACGCGGACCTTGACCTGTCCCCCTTTCTTGATGGTGAACTCCGATGCGTCCAGCACCAGGCCGTCGGCTCCCTCGACGCGGATCTTGTACGGCCCAGCTTCCAGCTGCTTGCTGCGATCCTTCGCTGTCAGGGTGTAACGGACCTTGCCGTCAGGCCCCGACAGTATCAGCTTGCCGTTCTTGATGCGGGCTTCAACTTCGTCGTCGTTCATTTCGACGGTGAGCGTGCCGTTTGCGGTTTCGACCCGGAGCAGGACGACGGCGAGCCAAATGCTCAACGGCACCAGCAGGGTCAGCGCCAAGGCCACGGCTCGCCACGTCTTCGCCTTCTTCGCGGCAGGGGTAGGTGCGGTCGCCTCAACGAGGCGCCCGAGAGGAGAATGATCGACCGTCAGCGCGAGGGTTTGCGGGACCAGAAGGGAGGGAGGGGATGATTGGGGAGCGTCCAAATACTGGCCAAGAGCGTTGGCAAACTCCGCCATGCTCGCAAAGCGATCCGCCGGCTCCTTGGCCATGGCCTTGCGGCAAATCGCATCCAGGCGCGAATCCACATCAGGCCGGAACTCCTGGACCGGCGGCACCGGCGCGGCCAGGATCTGGCCCAGCACAACCCCCAACGAGCCGCAATACGGGGTCTTCCCGGTGAGCATCTCGAATAGCATGACGCCGAGGGAATAGATGTCCGTGGCCGGCCCGATGGCCTGGGCGTCTTCCTTGACCTGTTCCGGAGACATGTAGCTGGGCGTGCCGACGATTCCGCCGGCACGGGTCAACTTGGCCTCTTGCGCGTTCCCCCCAACGACCCGCTTGGCCAGGCCGAAGTCCATGACCACCGGCTCGCCATCGTCGGCTGCCATCATGATGTTGGCCGGCTTCAGGTCGCGGTGGACAATGCCCTTGCGGTGGGCATGTTCCAGAGCGACGGCGATCTTGCGGACGATCTCGGCGGCGCGGACTTGCGGCATCGGCACGTCGGGATCGATATCGTCCTCCAAAGGCGTGCCGGCGAGGTACGCCATCGTGAGAAAGGGCCGGCCATCGATCTTCCCGGCATCGAAAATCTTGCAGATGTTCGGATGGTGCAGGGCCGCCGCCGATCGGCCTTCGCGAACGAACCGCTCGATGCGCAGGCTGGATTCGGACGCGTCGAAGAACGGGATTTTCAGAGCGACTTGACGTCCGAGCTGGGAATCCTGTGCCAGATAGACGGCACCCATGCCGCCTTTGCCGAGCAGGCGCAGCACGCGGTAACGGCCGAACTCCGCGGGCAGGACCGGAAACGGATTGGCGTTCGCGGACGGCTGGGGTTTGTTGGTACCACTCTTTTGGCCATCGATCGTTGGTTTGACGAGGAAGGGCTTGCCGCATTTGGCACAACGGACGGGTTGACCGCTGAGGGACTCGGCCACGGAGCAGCTCTGTCGGCAGGCGGGATTGGGGCATTGGACGATGATGGCCATGATTAACCTCGGGCCAGGGTGAACAGACCACTCAGCTGGAGACCGAAGGAACACTTCCCGGATGCGATGGCGTTCAGGCAGGAACGGAGGCGGTTCGCGGGAGGCTTGCCAACTCATTCGAGAACACCGCTCCCTCACTTCTTCGGCTTCGCGCGTCCGGCGTCCACTTCCTTCCAGAACTCCTCTGCGGATTTACCGTTGATCGACTTTAGCGTATTGATCGAGCGAAGAATCTCGGCATCGCGATCGGCCTTGAAGTCACATTTAAGTTCTTGGAGGGGCATGCCTTTCAGCGGCGATAGGTCAGTCACTCTTGTCCCATAGCAGTGCAAGAGGGTAAGTGGCATCCCTTTCAGCGGCGTTAGGTCCGACACCTGCGTGTTCCAGCAGGCAAGCCAGTTCAGCTTCATGTCCTTCAGCGGAGTCAAGTCCGACACCTGCGTTAAGGCGCAGTCCAGCCACGTCAGTTTCATGTCCTTCAGCGGCGTCAGGTCTGATACCCGCGTGTTCCAAATTCCCAGCGTTGTCAGGTGCAGGTCTTTCAGCGGCGACAGATCGGTAAGTGGTCCATACCATATCAAGAGCCTTCGTAGACCGGGCAATGCCCGCAACGGCGAGATGTCCTTCACATTCGCGGTGTTGAATCTCAGCTTCTCCACCTGCCCGCCCTCGATCTTGTGCTCCATCTTGCCATCAAAGCCGGGGTTCAGTTCGCGGAGGCGGTCGGAGACGGCATCAAGCACGTTTCCGACGGACAAGCCCTTGACGCGCTCGTTCCACGCTTGGTCAGACAGGCCGCGAGGCGGACTGCCCCTGGCCGCCAGCCATTCGCCGATGTTGTCCGCTGCCCCCGGCAGGCGGAACAGGTAAATCGTGCCGTTCGTGTTCCCCGTGGCCACATAGCGTCCATCCGGGCTCAGCGCCCCCGTCCACAGCCTTTCACCCACCGAGCCGGTCCCAAGTACCATTTTCCGCGGCAGGTTCCCGCCGACCTCCCACAGCCGTACCGAGCCATCATTAGAAGTGGTAACGGCGAGGCGGCCGTCCGTCCGCAGCGACACGGTATCGACACGGTCGGTATGGCCCTGGAGGACGACAAAATCCTTGTCCTTGAGGTTCCATAGTCGCACCACCGGCTCCGGTGGGGCATAGCCGGCGGCCACGGTTTCCCCGTCCGCGGCAAACTCCACCGCGAAAACCGCGGTGTTGCGTTGGAAGGATTGCAAGACCTTGCCACTATTCAGGTCGGTAATCACGAGCTTGCCGTCGTCGCCGCCGGTCGCCAGGCGCCGCCCGTCGGCACTGAAGGCCAGACAGCGGACGAACCTTTCATGCAGGCCCCGCAACCTCCGGGCCTCCTCGCCATTTCGCGTAAACCACATGCGGACGCCACCGTCGGCCGTGCCCTCCGCCACGAACTTGCCATCGGGACTGAAGCGGACCGTGGAATCGCGGAAATGCCCGTTCAGCGTGCGTACCCGTGCGCCGCTGGCCAAATCCCAGAGCGCAATCGTCCCGTCGTGACTAGCCGAAGCCAGCAGCTTGCCGTCAGGACTGAAGGGAACGGAAGCTACCCCCGCGCTGTGCCCCTCCAGTTTGTGTCGTTGGATTCCCGTCGCCAGATCCCAGACCCGAACCGTGTTATCCGAACTGCCGGAGGCCAGCCAGCGACCGTCGGGACTGAAGGCGACCTGCCAGACCTCTCTCGTATGGCCGCAGACGAAACGCCAGACATCGGCGTTGCCGCGTTTGTCGGCGTGCGGGTTTCCGGCGAGGACGTTATCGGCCACGTCGCTGGCCAGGTCCCAGACGCGGCCCGGTTTATCCGTTTCCGTGATGGTGAAGGAAATTTCAGTCAAATCGCAGACGTGATTCCCGTCGCGCGGATCGACGGCCAAAGTGATGAGATCGCCCTTGCCGACCTTCAGTTCCTTGGGACGAACCTCGGTTTCCTTGCCGCGATCGACGGCCCCCTCGGCGAGGAAAGCGGCCCTATCCGCGCGGCGATGTTCAAGCCACCAGGCGACGCCGTTGCCGCAGGCGGGATTAGCGTGAGCGATTTTGGCGCGGATGCGCACCTTGCCCTTCAGTGGGCTTTTCCACACGACGGCCACGAACTGAGTGGGCGTCGGATGCACGGCGATTCCGTGCGGCGAATAGCGGCCATAAAAGCGCTCGACCTGATTGGAGGCGTTGGCAACCAGCGCCGGCAGGTCGGTGCCGCGCGGTCCCCAACCGTTGAGCGCGGGATGGTCCTTTTGCTTCGGCCGCGGCGTGTCCAGCAGCTCGAACGCGACCGCCGGCACCAACGGGTCCCCTTCCGCAGGCGGCAGGGCGTCCGCCGGAACGGCTGCCGAGTTCTCCTGGGCTGCCTTCGGCCTCATCGTCACGCGGACCTTGACCTCGCCCCCCTTCTTCAACGTGAACTCGGGCGTGTCCAGCACTAGGCCGTCTGCTCCCTCGACGCGGATCTTGTACGGACCCGCTTCCAGCTGTTTGCTGCGCTCCTTCGCCGTCAGGGTGTAGCGCACCTTGCCGTCCGGCCCCGTCAGGATCAGCTTGCCGTTCTTGATGCGGGCTTCGACTTCATCGTCGTTCATCTCGACGAGAAGGGTGCCGTTCGCGGTTTCGACGCGGAGCAAGACGACCGCGAGCCAAACGCCGAACGGCACCAACAGGGCCAGGGCTATCGCCACGGCTCGCCGCATCTTCGCCTTCTTGGCGGCAGGGGTGGATGTCCTCTCACCGAGATGGCCGAACGGGGAGCGATCAACCAGCGGCGACGCGGCTTGTGCTACCGGAATCGCCCTAGGGGCCGGAAGAGGCGGAGGGGTTGAGGAAGGGGCTTTCAAATATTGGCCGAGTGCGTCGGCGAATTCTGCCATGCTGGCAAATCGCGCCGCCGGCTCCTTGGCCATCGCTTTGCGGCAAATCGCATCCAGCCGCGAATCCACATCAGGCCGGAACTCCTGGACCGGCGGCACCGGCGCTGCCAGGATCTGGCCCAGAATAATCCGAAACGCGCCGCGGTACGGCGTATGCCCGGTGAGCATCTCGAACAGCACCACGCCCAGCGAATAGACATCCGTGGCCGGGCCGATGTCCTCGACCTTGCCACGGACCTGCTCCGGCGACATGTAGCTGGGCGTGCCGAGGAGTGTGCCGGCATGCGTCAGCTTGGTCGCATCCGGCCCCAGGTCGCCGAAGCGCTTGGCCAAGCCGAAGTCCATGACCACCGGCTCGCCGCCGTCGGCCGCCATCATCACGTTGGCCGGCTTCAGGTCGCGATGGACGACGCCCTTGCGATGGGCATGTTCCAGGGCCAGGGCGACCTTGCGGGCAATCTCGGCGGCGCGGACTTGCGGCATCGGTGCGTCGGGATCGATCTCGTCCTCCAGTGGTGTGCCGGAGATATACGCCATCGTCAGGAACGGCCGGCCGTCGATGTGCCCGGCATCGAACACGGTGCAGATGTTGGGATGATGCAGCGCCGCCGCCGAGCGAGCTTCGCGCACGAAGCGTTCGGCGCGCTGCGGCGACTCCGTCGCGTCGAAGAACGGTATTTTGAGGGCGACTTGTCTTCCGAGTTGGGAATCCTCGGCCAGATAGACGGCGCCCATGCCGCCTTTGCCGAGCAGTTTCAGCACGCGGTAACGGACAAACTCCGCGGGCAGGACCGGAAACGGATTGGTGTTCGAGGGCGGCTGGGGTTTGTTGGTATCGCTTGTTTGCCCGTCGAAGGTCGGTTTGACCGCGAAGGCTTTGCCGCACTTGGCACAACGGACGGGTTGACCGCTGAGGGACTCGGCCACGGAACAATTCTGTCGGCAGGCGGGATTGGGGCATTGAACGATGATAGGCATAGCGAACCTCGGGCGAAGGTGTCGGATGGGCGGCGCGTCGTGTTTCCATGGCGAAGGCCCACTTCAACGGAAGAGACGATGTTAAATCGCCATCAGAGTCTATTCGCCTCACGGCAACCGGAGAATAAAGATTAACGGAGTATGGCCCGCCGCGAACAGGTATTTTCCTGAAGGATCGAGGTCGAAAGTCAGCGGTCGATTCGCCGGGCCGAGTGGGATAATTTCCCGTGCTCGCGGTTGCTCGGGGTTCCACAGGCGGATAATGCCGTCGTTTCCCGAAGAAACCAGGGTCTTGCCGTCCGGTGTGAATTTCAACGAGCGTACCGGCCCCGCGTGACCGGCCAGAGTTTGTATTTTCTTGCCTGTGGCGGCGTCCCAGAGGAGGATGGAGCCGTCCTCGTTGCCGGTGGCGAGGGTCTTGCCCTGCGGGTGGAAGGCCGAAACCCCTGTCGGCGATTTTATCTCCCAGGAGCTGACTTCGGTTCCCGTCGCGGCGTTCCAGATCATCATCCGCTTCGTCTGTTCGTTGTAGGAGGCCAGGAACACACCATCGCGGCTGAACGCCAGGCCGCGCCATCGCCCCTTGGTTGGAAAGTGATGGACGTCTCTTCCAAGGGCAAGATCCCAAAGATGAAGGTGGCCGTCGCCCTCACCGGCCGCGACGATCCGACCGTCCGGACTGACAGCAGGGGTGTCGAAACCCATACGAATCACGGTTTCCTTTTCGGTGACGGTGTTCCGAACCGCGATCAGATGGTGACCCGGGGTGACATAGGTTTTGCCATCGTGGCTGTAGGCAACGGAATGCAGATAAGGCTGTATATCGCTGCCGAAATCCAGATGGTGAACAACCGCCTTCTCGGGACGAGCGAGCTGCCACCTCAGCACGGCCATTTCGTTGCCGAGCGAGAGTAGTTCTTGCCCGTCAGGGCTGACGGCGAGTGAACGCACATGAAGGGGGTGGCCGCGCTCCAGGTATTTCAGTTTCCAGCTGGCCGTGTCCCAAACCTGCATGTCGGCCCTGGACCCTCCCGCCGCGAGCATGTCTCCATGCGGGTTGAAGCGAACACTGCTAATACCCTGGTCCAGGCCAAACCACAGCGTTCTCCTGGCTCCGCTGGGAAAATCGTAAACGATCACTCGATGGATCGTACCTACCGCCAGCGTCTTGTCGTCCGGACTCCAGGCCACGGAACACGAATCGTTCCATTCTCCGGGAAATGTCGCCCGAGTGAGCTTCGTGACCGTTTTTCCGGTGGCCACTTCCCAGACACGGCCGTCGCCGCCGGGAAGTTTGAGTGCGGCGAGTCGGACCGCGGCGAGATACTTCCCATCATGGCTGAATGCCAACCCGGTGACGCGAGTGGTGTTGTTCGGCAGGTTCTTTTTCTCCGTGCCATCCGCCGTGGCGTAGATGCGAACTCGGGCTTCCTCTTTCTCCTCCCCGCCGCCACAGGCCAGGAGCTCGCCGTCCGGACTGAACGCCAGCGCCCGGATCGTCACCTTTCCTCTGAGGTCGGCAATCTCGATCGGTTTCTCCCAGGCTCCCCATTTCCAGAGTTTGATGAGTCCGCTATTCCCAGCGGCCGCGACGAAGCGCCCATCCGGGCTAACGGCCATGGCCCAGATTACCGGTTGACCGAGCTTTGCTTCGACAATCGTGGGTTTCTCGTCCTTGTCAACGGACCACAGCCGTAGCGTGCCGTCGTGACTGGCGGAAACGAGCGTGCGGCCATCGTTGCTGAAGCCCACGGCAGTAACTGGGGCGGTGTGGCCCGTTAAGATGCGCTTCACCCGGCCGGTGGCCGCCTCGCACAGCATGATGGTTCTGTCCGTGCTCCCCGAAGCCAGCCAACGACCGTCGGGACTGTAGGCCAGACCCCACACTTCTTGGGAATGAATGGGCTGGGCTTCACCCAGCACGCCGACGAGGCTCGGTGGTGCCCGCTTTGGATCGCCGTTGCCGGCGAGTGTCAACGCCTCGGGTGGGATCTTGTCGCGGCGCAAGGCTTCCAGTGCAGCCGAGGGAAGCGGCAGCTCTGGCTCGAGACTCGCCTTCTCCTCCAGCGATTTCACCTCGATCTTGCGGAACTCGACACGACCAGTATGGCTCTGAAGACCGATGTGCCCCTCCTTATGTAGCAAACCTGGGTGTTTGGTGGTCTTGTCGATATGCTCATTGAGATTGACGTCCGTCATCCGGACGCCGTTGAGCTCAACCGTTACTCGGCAGCCGTTGGCGACAATGCGGAGGGTGTTCCACTCTCCGATAGGTTTGAGAGCGTGTTGGGAAGGCGGTGCCACTTCGTAGATCGCCCCGGTCAATTGCGTCACGCTTAAGTTCTTGAAGTTCTTCTTGTACCACCTATCGTCAAGGAGCTGGATCTCCATCCCTACGAAAGCAGGTTCGCCCTTCAGTGGGCTGCGGAGCGCAACCCCGCTATTGCTCTCTTCGGAAAGCTTGAATTCCAGGCGCAACTCAAAGTTACCGTACTCCTTTTCTGCCATCAGCCAACCGCCACGACGGCCCTTGGCAACGAGTACGCCATCCTCGACATCCCAAACAGCTATGTCGCTTCCCTCGCCGGCCTTCCAACCTTTCAGATCCTTGCCGTTGAACAGCGACACGAAGCCCTTGTCATTGGGTGCTTGCCGATCCAGGTTGAGGTCCGGGGCGTCCTTCTTCGCCACCGCGTTCCGCTCCAATTTCACGCGGACGGTCACCTGCTGTCCTTTTTTTAGCGTGAAGTCCGTCGTATCCAGCACCAGGCCGTCCGCTCCCTCGACGCGAATCTGGTACGGACCCGCTTCCAGCTGCATTCGGCGGTCGTTCGGACCCAGGGTGTAGCGGTCCTTACCGTCCGGCCCGGACAGGATCAGCTTGCCGTTCTTGATACGAGCTTCGACTTCGTCGTCGTTCATCTCGACGATGAGGGTGCCGTTGGGCGTTTCGACGCGGAGCAGGACGGTGGCGAGCCAATAGCCCAGCAAGCCCAACAACAACAAGCTCGCCGCCAAACCGCCCGCGATCAACCATCCCATCCGCGATACCGATTGCGCAGCCGTCGAAGCTCCGCTTTTTCCTGACGGCGTCGCCGCGATGACGCTGTCCGTTAGCGAGTCCCAAGCCCCCGGCAGCGGCGGCGGCTGTGTCACAGGGGCGGTCGGAACAGGCGGAGCCTCGGTTGTCACCGCCGGCACACTCACCACACTCGCCGCTTTTGGCCCTGCCGCCGACAGACCCGGCGACGACTGCGACGCTGTGCCCTGCTTGAGGAACGGCTTGAGTGCCTGCACCACTTCCAGCGGCGTCTGATAGCGCTGGGCGCGATCCTTGGCCATCATCTTGCGCACCACCGCCGCCAGCTCCGCCGGCACCTCCGGCCGTGCCAGGTTCAGCGCGGCAGCTTCCAGCGATTGATGCGCTTGCATGATCTCGTACAAATTCTTGCCTTTGAAGGGCCGGTTGCCGCTCAGCAAGAAATACAACGTGCATCCCAGGCTGTAGATGTCGGCGCGGATGTCGGCGGAGGTAGCGTCCAGCGTCTGTTCCGGAGCCATGTAATCGGGAGTGCCCAGCATCTTGCCCTCACCGGTCAAACCCGTGTCATCAGGCTTTTCCCGCATCACCTTGGCCAAACCGAAATCCAACACCTTGACGAGATGCTTGCGGCCCTCCCGCGCCAGGATCAAATTCTGCGGTTTGATGTCGCGGTGAACCATCTTCTTCTCGAAGGCGTGTTGCAGACCTTGCGCCGCCTGCTGCAAATAGAAGCAGGCGTGCGGCACCGGCAGTGGTCCGTTCGCCTTGACCACGGCGGCGAGGTCTTGCCCCTCGACGTATTCCATGGCAAAGACCAATAAATCACCCAATTGCAGAGCGCTATAGGCGGCGACCACGTTGACGTGATGGAGCATGGCCGCCGACCGAATTTCACGCAAGAAGCGCTCAACGGCCCCCGGCCGATCCAGCAGTGCCTTGTTGATGACCTTGAGGACTTCGAGACGGTCCATCAGTTTGCTTTTGGCCAGGTAGACGACGCCCATTCCGCCGCGGCCCAGCTCGCGGAGGATGTCGTATTGGGGATTGTCGGCCAATTCGGGCGGCAGGTTGAAGAGGGTGGTCGGACCCGGCGGCGGTTTCGGTTTCCCCTCCATGCCGACAAGGGATTTGGCCGGAGCGGGAGTCCCACTTCGGCTGTGGGCTTGGCGGAGGCGGTCGAGGAAATCGTCGCTGGACTGCGAAGCCACGATCTTGCGACAATCGGCGCAGAGATCCAGGTGTTCTATCAACGCTCCGCTTGAGCTATCGTCCAGTTTGCCCAGGCCGAACGCCTTCAGAACCTCAGCGGTCGGATGTGTGGGGCGTTGCGCTTCCATCGAAGGACTCCCACGTTGGAACCCCGGAATCGCCGCTGGCGAATCGCGCAGCGGCCCTATAAGAGAAAGGCCGAAAATCGATCCTTCCTGACGCGAAAACGCGCGCTCAACTCAGCAATCCCCCGGCTTCTTTGCGTAACCGCTTCAAGATTCGAGACTTAGCCTGCATAACGGCGCTCTCCTTTATTCCCAGCTCTTCGGCCACGCTCGCCGCAGGTCGGCCTTCCAGGGCGAACCGCGTGAACGCTTGCCAGGTATTCGGCTCGAAGTCGTCTTGCACGAGGGCCAGCAGCTTGTGGATGACGTGCCGATCATGTTCCTGGTCCCACTGCCGAGCCAGATCGCTATTGGGGTCGGCGAGTTGAGCGAGAAGTTGGTCGGCGGCGGGACCGGCTTCCGCGTTCGGCGTTTTACGCCGCGTCTTTTGAAATGTCCGGATGCGATTAACCGTTATTTGGCGCAGCCAGGCGCGGAAGGAACCGTCGCGCCGCCGCTCGAACGCCGGTAGTTCGCGGCAGAGGACGACAAGGACTTCTTGGCTCAGATCCTCGGCCTCCTCGCGGAGGTCGGCGACGTGTGCCAGCCAACCGCGAATCAGCGGCAGGTAGATGTCCTGAAGTTTGCGCCAGTCGGCGGAATCCGGGCCGGCTTGTTTGAGTCGATCGAGCAAGCTCAACGAGGTTGTGTTCATGGGAGGCGCGGGCATCCAGACGGTCGCGGGCGTTGGGGATGCAAGCCGTGTTCGGTCGTTTCATGATCGCACGCTACTCCGCCGCCTGCAAGCAGAAAACGGCCCTTCATGGTCTGCCAATCCTCGAGGACATTCGCGACAGGCGTTCCACCACCGTGGGTGAGGGCGGTGGCGGCTTGCGCCTCGCGCTGTCTCGCTTGGGAGCCCGGATGTTCGTGCAGCGAACGCTCTCGACAGGACAATTAACACGTTCGCCAGCGAGAAGATGGAAGCGCTGCCGGTAAGCAACGGGCCGGCAAGCGGAAAGCAACGGACCGGGCGCCATGCGCACGGCCCGCAAACTTCGCGGTGCCCGGTGGTCTTCGCCTACTCGACCAGTACCAACTCGCCGAACTCGCGGCAAACGGCGCGCAACTAGTCAAGGCGCAGCGACCGGAAAGTCCATAGGATCTTCGCGGTGCCTGGCGGTCTTGACTTGTTGACGGCATCTCCGAGATACTAACTTTTATGCAAAGGGCCGAGTAGGTCGTGATGTGCATGGAGTCCGAAAACCGCAGCCCTCCGCGTCGCCAAGTCTTGCACGCAACGATTCGCAACACCGCGGTCAACGAGGCTGGAGCGCGCAACGCGCCCGACATCCTTTCGCAGGGTCCTCGAAAACGGCTTCGGCGCGAACCGATCTGATCCACTCCGTCTCTAGAATTAATGGCGGATAGTTCCAACTGGCTGCAAGCGCGTGATTGCATCAATGGACGGCAAACTGGGTGTTGGTCCGCCAACAGCACCTATCGGGAGATCCGGGATGGCTATCCTCGTTCCGATAGCGTATTCAACATACGCCGACGCCACCACAACCGAAGGCGGCCCGCTCTGCAAGTACGTTTTGGCTCAGATCAGGTCCGACGCCAATCTTTCGTGGATTGCCGATGTCAAGAGAGCTCTATCCGTGGACGAGTTGAAGTGGAAGATACTGAAGGAGCACCGCCCGCAATTGAAGAAGATGACTGATTTGTGGTCCGCCATAGAGGTGGGGAAGCGTCAGGCTACAATTGTTGTTATCGATCCGCAGCCGATTGGTAAACTCGTCAAGCATCGGCTCATGACTGAGGGCGCTGAAGAGGGGTATGACTTCGACGACAGCACCATAATCGAAGGATGCGCTTCTGCATTAGTTCAAGGAACGCCGGTTGCTTATCTTCCCACTGATCTTGCAAAAGTTGTCAATTGTTACCCTACATTTCCCCACGCGACTTTCGATGACTTTACGCCTGAAGCGATTCGAAACAAGATCGGGCGGGGGCTTCGAGACGCACGTGTGTTTGCCGCTCGCGCTCATGCGACGTTCGATCTGGCGACACATGGTGGAACTTCGACGACCGATGCATTCCGATCCCCGGCTACGCCGCTCGTGGTAGCCGAACTGCTTTCCACGATGCGATACTTCGACAATGAACATGCCAAATCGACTGAATTCTTGAATCAAGCCAGCGACGCCATCGCGGACGCATTGGAGAACGTGTTGACCACTCCGGGAACTGTGGTAAGAGAGCCGTTGGTAAAGGAGCACGATTCGACTGCAATTGATCACCTCCAAGCAGCTGACGTCGCCGCCGGCTGGGCACGGGAGCTCTTGGAACTTGCAGACCTGCGGGCCCTTGCACGCTCATTCGAACGCGTCTTGATGAACGGAGCGATCATTAAGGAATGAGGCGTTGAATTCAAATACCAAGGGTTCAGCGGGCGTGCGTCAGGTCAGGTGGATCCGTCAACACGAGAAGTTCTGGAGCGTGCGTTGCCGGCACCGGCGATGGAGGGATGCGGCTTGAGAATGAAGAAGCGAGCCACTGCAAGGAGGTTGCTGGAGATCGAGCACGTCCTGGGTTGCAGCCACCTCATCACCGTCACGGCCGGACCGTCCTTCGACCTGATCCTCCTCTCGCTCGAACAGTCGCCGGATTACCGGCTTGTCACGGGGCATGGCAGCTTCGCCAAGAAACGGGCGGCGAGCCCCAACCGCTTCCGTGTCCATTACCAGTCCGGTGACGACTGGCTCAGCCTGGACCTGGCGGAGACGCTTGAGAACTATCATGCCGTCCAGCCGTTGTCGAACGGCCGATGGCTGCTGGTGCGGTGCCGGGCGGCCGGCGACCAAGATGCCAATGCTCACATCTACGATGCAGATGGCATCCGGACGCAATCCTTCCCTGCCGGCGACGGGATCGCCGATGTCCAGGCGACTGAGCGGGGCAACATCTGGGTCAGCTACTTCGACGAAGGCGTTTTCGGGGATACCGAACTCAGTCGGTCCGGGCTGGTCTGCCTGGGGCAGGATGGCCGCTCGGCCTTCCGACTCGGCGACCTTGCCGAGCCAGTCCTGCGGAGCATGGCTGACTGCTATGCCCTCAATGTCTGCTCGGATCGGGAGGTCTGGCTCTATTTCTACACGGATTTCCCCCTCGTCCGACTGATGAACCGGAAGGTGGCCGGCCACTGGATGATGCCGGTAGCGGGCTCGCATGCCTTCGCCGTGGACAGGGAACGGGTGCTGCTGGGCGGCAGCTACGACCGAAAGGAGAGTCTGTTCCTGGGCTGGCTCGACAAGCTGGACTTCGAGGAGGTCACGCCGGTGGACGAGAACGAGCAGCCGCTGCGGAAGTTCCGGGCGTTCGGACGACGGCACCATCTTTACCTCCAGACGGAAGACGCCATCCATCTCGTGGACATGCACTCGCTGTGAGGGAAGAAGCATGGACGAGGGTCCGACACTGAATAGCTGGCAGGAACGACTGACGAGACAGGGCCATCGCATCACCGAGCCGACCGGGGAGACCGCGACGGGCTTCACTCTCTGGCCTGATGCCGACACGATCATCACGGTAGCCGTCGAGCCAGACGCGACACTCCGACAGGAATACCGCCAGCGGTTCTTCCTGTGCGACCCGGAGCCAGAGAGGGTCTTCTGCGTGCTGGGCTGTCCGGAGCCCCATCATACCCGCTGGCTGGAATTGGTATCTCGGCAGCCGCCCGGCTACTGGCAGGATTTCCTGGCCGGGCCGGGAGCGTGGCTGCTTTGCCGTCTGGCCCGTTTCCGCCGGGTCGTCGCCTGGTCGGACCGGGGCCTCCCCTGGTCAGGGCTGGACAACGCCACCCACCGGGGCTGGGGCATGCAGGTGCCGTCCCGTGCGGCTCCCCTCTTCGCCCCCTCGGACGGGCCGGAGGCATCGCGGCCCCGTCGCCTGCACGTCGAGGACAGACGCTTCGCCGACGCCGTGGCGGCGTGCATCCTGTTCGCCTCGGTCGGGATGCGGGACTGCTACCTGGCCGACGAGAGCGGGAGGGAGGTGTACCTGGCTCACCACCACGATAAGATCGTCGTCTCCATCCCGGCGTCCCCGGCCCAGGAAGCATCGCTGCGGGAGTTGGCGGAAGCCGGCTGGCTATTCTGCGACGTATCGGGATACGGGTCGTCAATGGACGATGAAGAGGGAGAGGAGGACTCCGAGGTTGATGACGCGGACGATCTCTGACGCCATGCGAAAGTCGAGGAGGATCTCGACCGGGAACCCGAATGATACTCCCGCGAGCGCTCTCCGCAGACGGGTTAGCGCCTCTGAGCGAGATTGCATTCAGCTTGATGTCCGTGATTCCGGAAAGTGTGCTGCCCGTGCGTGGGGTGCAATCCACAGCTGGCGTTCACGCAGGCCGCTACTCACGCGGGTGGACGAACGGCGGAGATGCTCGTCGGGGTGTTCGGCCCCGGACACTTCCCCGCCACGGAGGTGTGCCCAGGGTACGAGTATCGGGCCGGCCGGGGCCGGGCGCTGAAAAAGGGCGGCCAGGTTATAGACCCGCGTCGCGCCGAAGACGTCCTCGATCTGGTGCTCCCGCCCCTTTCAATGACCGAAGAAAGGGAACGCGGGCCGAGCCGTCTGAATGTTTAGCCAGCCCCTTGATCACCCGTATTGCTCGGACAACAATGTAGGAGGGAATATGTGGTTTGCGGCCCAGCGACTTCTGGGCAAGAAAGCCCGTGTTATCCGTGCGGAAATCCTGCCCTGCTCCTCGTTACAGGGAGTGCATCAAGAGGGGAAGGCATAGAAGAGGGGGACAGCATGTTGGCCCATTTTCGGCCGGGAGACGTGGTGGTGTACCGGAAGCAGAAGATTTCTCTCCACCCTTGCCGCCACGCCCGCGACGTCTATCCGGCACGTCATGGCGACTCCTACTCCTACGCGGTCGAGAAGTTCTGGCGCGTGGATGCCGTGCAGCCGGACAACACACTCGTGGTCCGTACACGGAGAGGCAAGCAGCACACCATAGCTGCCAACGACCCTAATTTGCGTAGAGCGCACTGGTGGGAGCGACTGGTGTTCTCGCACCGTTTCCCACCGCATACGGCCAGCAGATAGCGACGACCAGGTAGCGGTGAAAGCTATCTCCTTCGTGACTTGCTCCTTGCCGTCGCCGCGTTAGCATTACGCTGGCGTTCATTCCGAGGCGAAGCACACCCTGAACGTCCGCAGCGCCTATCTGCACACGCTCGGCGACGCCCTGTCGGCACTGGGCGGGGTCGCATCCGATGCTGTGGTGACGATAACCGGCATGGCGGTGGAAGGCGACGAGTTCGGCCTGCTGTGTTAGGAGGCGGTGAAACTGCTGACCGACGACCGACACGTCGATAAACTGTCCTGGCGGCAGGCGTACAAATGTTTCGCTTGCCGTCTCAAGAAGCCGAGATAGCCTCTCCAACGGCAGTACCCGCTTCGATTAGAGTGTCGGTGAACGAGCAGGAGATCCGGGAGCTTGCATGACCATCGCCGTCATCCTCATCGCCGCTCTGTGTCTCGCCTATGCCAACGGGGCCAACGACAACTTCAAGGGGGTAGCGACCCTGTTCGGCAGCGGCACGGTCCGCTACCGGGGAGCGTTGCTCTGGGCCACCATCACCACTCTGGTCGGCTCTCTCACAGCCATCTGGCTCGCAGAGAAGCTCCTGTCCAGCTTTAGCGGGCGAGGGCTGGTCAGCGAAACGCTCACGGCAGACAGCCGCTATCCCGCCGCCGTCGCCCTGGGGGCGGGCCTGACCGTTCTACTGGCGACACGGCTAGAGATGCCGATTTCGACGACCCACGGCTTGGTCGGGGCGTTGATCGGAGCAGGCTGGACGGCGGGGTCGGCCATCGACCTGTCTTGCCTCGGCGGGCAGTTCTTCCTGCCACTGCTGGTCAGCCCGGTGGTCGCGATCGGGCTGACCATCGTCTGCTATGCGTCACTCCATATCGCCCGCGTGCGTCTGGGGGTGACGGAGACGACCTGCTTCTGTGTCGGCAAGGAGACGGTCGAAGTCGTGCCAGTGTTGACCGAGACGGTGGCCCTTCAGCGTGTGGAAGTGCTCACGGCGAGCTTCGGCACTCCGGTTAGCTGCCGCAAGCGGTACGACGGCACGCTGCTGGGAATGCATGTGTCGGTCGTTCTCGATTGGCTGCATTACCTCTCGGCGGGGGTGGTGAGCTACGCTCGCGGCCTCAATGACACGCCCAAGATCGCCGCGGTCCTTTTGGTTGCCGACGTGAGCGGAGCGGGAGCCATCGGTCTGATCGCCGTTGCTATCGCGTGCGGGGGATTGGGCCACGCTCGCCGGGTAGCCGAGACGATGAGCCACCGGATCACACCCCTGAGCCACGGCCAGGGCCTGACGGCGAACCTGCTGACGGGGCTGATCGTGGTGGGAGCCAGCCGGTTGGGGCTGCCCGTGTCCACGACCCACGTTAGTTGCGGGGCGATGTTCGGGATCGGTGCAGTCACGCGGCGGGCACGCTGGGGCGTGATCGGGAAAATCGTGGCGGCATGGCTAACAACCCTGCCAGCAGGAGCGGCGTTGGGCGCAGCTTCCTACTGGCTCTTGCGTGCGATCTAATATCGGATTTCGCGGGCAACAGGTTTGTCTGTCACGACGACGAGGGACGGACGGCCCGACGTCGTGTCGAACCGTTACTCTTTCGGCGGCAGTGATTGACCCGATGGCACCATGCCGAAATTCTCCGCGGAATGCACGTTAGCTCCCCTTGATGACGATTTCCGACACGGTCATGGCTAGGTGCTTGCACGCATCGACGGTGTCTTCCAGCCAGCCGTACAGTTCGCGCCATTTGATCAGCAGCAGAATGTCCGGCGGATTGGCGAACAGGGCACCGTCGCTCTCACGATAGATGCGATCACCCTCGTTCTCCAGCCGCCAAATTTCGCGCAGACGCATCTGTATGGCTTCCATGTCCTTCATGTCGCGGCACAAGCTCAGCACTTCACCCAGATGGCGGCAGCATTCATGGATAATGCGAGCCATGGCCTCGGCGGCCGGCGTCGCCTTCTCGATGCGGAAAGTGGCGAAGCGATAGGCCGTCTCTTCTATGTTATCCAAAATGTCGTCCAGTCGCGTCGCCAGGTTGTGAATGTCTTCACGATCAAGCGGCGTGATAAAGGTGCGGTCCAACGCCACGATGATCCGCTCCACCACCTGATCGCAAGCATGCTCTTCTTCCTGTATTTCGTTGCTGCGCTCCTGCAAGCGATCGAACTGAGTTACCAGGGAAAGGAATTTGTCCGCCGCCCGATTGAGAATGGTGGACGCTTCCTTGAACATATCGAAGAAGGTTTCTTCGCGCGGTAGCAAACGGAATCGCATTCGTCGCTCCCTGCTTGCCAGATTCGATTTTACCGAAACCTTGTGCTACTGCCACTTCCTTGTTATCCAGGCTTTCCCATATGGTTATCGTTTGGGCTACGTTTCGGGCTCGGACGGGTTTGGTCCGTCGCGCTCGACCTGGACCGCCTGGCCGTCCGTCAGCTCACCGGGATTGCTCACGATAATGCGCTCCTTGCCCGTCCAATCCTCCCAGGGAGCCGACGCCCCCGCCCGTTTTCGCCGGCCGAGCTTCTTCAACACTTCGACCCGGCCGCCTTCGCGGAAGCCGATGCGGATCACGGTTTTCACGGCCTTGCCTTGCTCGACGCGGTAGCAGAACGCCTGACCGTCTCGAATCAGCACCGCCGACGCGGGCAGACTGAACGTATGGGAATGTTCGACCGGGATGCTGGCGTGGGCATACATCCCCGGACGCAATAGCTCTTTGGGGTTATCGAAATCGATTTCCGTGCGCAGCGTCCTCTGTTTCGGCTCCAGCATCCACGAGGAGCCGGCGACGGTCCCCGTAAACTCGCGGTTGTTCAAGCTGGGGACGCGGATCGTAGCGGCTGCTCCATCGTGAATGAGGACCGCCTCGGCCTCCGGCACGTCCAGGAAGACACGCACGCGATCCATGCGCAGCACGACGAAGAACGGCTCGGCCCTGCCGGTGTGACCGGCGACCGCCGGTTGCAGAAAGTGTCCCGTGTGGACGTGTCGGGCCGAGACGATGCCGTCGAAGGGCGCTCGAATCTCGGCATAAGACAAGAGAGCAGCGACACGCCGTTCGTCGGCCCGTGCCACCTCGATGTCTACTTTCGCCTTGTCGCGCGTGCTCTCCATTTCCAACAGGCTGGCCCGCGCCGACTCGATTTTGGCCTCGGCCTCCTTGACGGCGGCGATGGCGGCGCGATACTGGTTGACTGCTTCTTCCACGCTCTGCTTATCCATTACCTCGCTACTTTTACCGATGCGGGTGAAGCGTTCACTCTGGCCCTTCCAGTAGTAGTTGGCCGCCTCGAAGCGAGCCAGGGCGGCTTGCGACTCCTGCACCTGGGCCTTGGCCACCTCGATGCGCGCCTCGGCCACGGCCAAAATCTTCTCGGCCTGACGGACCTGCTCGGTTTTTTGCTTGTGCTCCTCGACCAGCTCCGGCACCCAGAGCTTGGCCAGCACGTCGTCCTTGTGGACGCGAACGCCGATGTTGTCAACGCGGACCTCCTGGACGAAGCCGGAGATTTTGGCGTGGATCCGCGTCACCTCAAAGGGGTCGATCCAGGCCGGTTGTTCGATGACGCGATGAAACGTCATCCGCTCCGGATGAACGGTTTTCACCACGGGAACGGCAGGCGGCGGAGCATCCGCCCCGGCTTGGGCAGCGTGTCGCTTGCAGCCGGCGCTCCCCAGCAGCACGCCAAGGATGCCAAGACCAAACAGAACACGAACCATGTTCCGATCTCCTGATCGCGTGAACAATTATTACTTTGGCCCAAAATTGAATCACGAAAACACGAAAGGAAGAAAACACGAAAAAAGAAAACATCAAAAAGAATAGAATGCGTTGCTTTCCCTTGTTCTTCTTTCGTGTTTTCTTGCTTTCGTGTTTTCGTGATTCAATTTGTTGTGCCGCGCGTGCCATCGACAACGCCATCCAAAACGCGCGCCACCGGATGAACGGCCGCCGCCTCCGGAGACTCGGCTGCCTCTGGCGGCGGAACGGCTGCCGGTTCCGGGACGCCGGCGTAATGACTACTCTCCGAATCGAAGGGGTACACCGAAACCGAACGGATGCCGCGGAACCGCGGGGCGACTGCGAACACGGCGGGCAAGACCAGCAACGTGGCGAACGTGGCACACACCAATCCGCCGATGACCGCGCGTCCCAGCGGCGAGGTTTGCTCGCCGCCCTCCTCCAGTGCCAGGGCCATCGGCAACATGCCGGCGATCATGGCGATGCTTGTCATCAAAATGGGACGCAAGCGGCCCTGGCCGCCTTCGCGGGCCGCCGCCAGCGAATCCATCCCGCCCTTCCGCGCCTTCTCGGCGAAAGTGACGAGCAGAATGGCGTTGGCGATGGCCACCCCGATGGACATGATCGCTCCCATAAACGACTGGATGTTCAAGGTCGTGCCCGTCAGCCACAGAGACAGCACCACGCCCGACAGGACCGCCGGCACCGTGGTCACGGCCACGCAGGCCAACTGCAGCGATTGGAAGTAGGCCGTCAACAACAAGAGGATGACGAGCACCGCCATCGCCAGCCCCACGCTCAGGCCGTGGAACATCTGCCGCATCGGTACGATTTGTCCGCGCACGGCCACAGTCACGCCGCGCGGCGGCTTGCCGGCCGCCTCCAAGGCGCGATCTATCCGATTGGCCACGCGCCCCAGATCCTCGCCCTCGATGTTGGCGGTCATGCTCACCACCCGGCGCATGTTGTAGCGAGAGTACTCGCCGGGCATGGTACTCTCCTGGACCTGAGCCACGTCCCGAAGCAGCAATTTGCCGGTGAGCGTCTGCTTCACCGGGACCATTTTCACTTCCTCGATCGAGTCCATGCGCTGCTGTGGGATCTCCACCTGCACCTGGTAGCCGACGCCGTTTTTGGGATCGCGCCAGTAGTTGGGCACCACGAAGCGGCTGGACGAGGTGGCCGCCACCAGCGATTGCGCCACCTCGCCGGCGGTGACGCCGCTGAGGCCCGCTTTCTCGCGGTCCACCTGCACTTGCACTGTCGGATAGTTCAAGGTCTGCACGTAATCCAGGTCGCGCAAGCTGGGGATGCGAGCCAGCTGCTCGCGCACACGGGCCGCGTAGGCGCGGGTGTCGTCGAAGTTGGGACCGCTGAGGGCCACCTCAATCGGCTTGCCCGAGCCGAAACTCATGACCTCATTGACGACGTCGGCCGGCTCGAAGCCGAACCGTATGTCGCGCACCTGGGCCTCGATCTGCTCTTTCGGCAGCCCCTCCGATTCCAATTGGCGGCGCAGCCAATCGCCCAGCCTCTGAGGCAAGTATTCGCGGAGACGGTTGCGCAGCTGCTCGACGCGGATGCCGCTGCCATGCTTGAGGGCGATGCGCATCACCACTTCTTCGGGTCCGGCCGTAAATAAATAGATGGTGCTACTGGTATAACTGGACGGCGAAACACCGCCAAAACCGACCGACGTTTGCACTTGATTGCCGGTGAGCTCCTGAATGGCCGCCAATGCCTCGCGGGCGATCTCCTCGGTTCGTTCGATGCGCGATCCGGTCGGCGCCTTGAGGCGCAGCTGGAGCTGGCCGGAGTCCACGAAGGGGAAAATTTCGGTGCCGCAGCGCATGCCGACCAGCACGATAATCAGGAGTGTCGCGACGAGGTAGGCCGGCAAGACCAACCAGCGGAAGCGGAGCACCACCGCCTGAAGGAAGCGGGCATACACTCGCCGCAGCCGGTCGAAAGAGAATCGGCCAGGCTGGGCGTGCGGGTGAGCA
>Ga0335075_10003301_pt1 | contig 25635 bp, 18 predicted proteins | sample Lox_Sample_24_FD_206723 | JGI IMG/M metagenome (GOLD analysis project Ga0335075, IMG submission 206723) | Soil microbial communities from Loxahatchee National Wildlife Refuge, Florida, United States - Lox_Sample_2.4 | ecosystem: Environmental > Terrestrial > Soil > Wetlands | place: USA...
TGGAGGTTGTCGACCTTTACGGTGTCCCCGGATTCGCCCAGCGCCATCGACCGCACCATGACGCCTCGCTGCAGATGGAAAGGATGCGGCGGGTTGCGCAGGGCTTTGTCGAAAATCCAGCCACGATTCTGCAGGAACTGGTAAGCGCAGCGATCGAAATGTTCGGCGCCGACAGCGCTGGTATCAGCATGCAAAACAGGAACCCGGACGGAACCATTACCTACAGATGGGTCGCCACCGCCGGCGAATATGCTCCTTTTCTGAACGCCGTTCTTCCCGAATTTCCCAGCGCCTGCGGGCTTTGCCTGGAGCGGGAGCGGCCGCAGTTTTTCACCGTCTCGCAGCGCTTCTTCGACCTGCTCGGCGTGCAGGCGGCAACCATTACCGACGGCATCCTGATTCCCTGGCGCGTAGAGGAGCAGCGCGGAACCATCTGGGTCGCGGCCCACGGCCGCACCGAGGCCTTCGACAGCGACGACTCCCGCATGCTTGAACTGCTGGCGAACTTTGCCGCCATGGCGGTACGGCAGCAGCACCAGCAGGAGCAACTGATCCAGCAGGCGACAATCGAGGCGGCCGCGGCCATGGCAAACGAGCTGGCGCACAAAATTAACAATCCTCTGCAAGCGCTTATCAATGTCATTTATCTGGCCGCCGAAGGCGAGAGCGGCAAGAACTCCCAGGAGTTCGGCCAGGATCTGATGATCGACCTCATCCGGCTTTCCGACATCGTGCAGGAGCTGCTTGCCCTGCCCGGCGGAAAGCGCCCACCCGCCTCGGCTCAACCAGCTGGAGATTCTTCGGTTGCGCTAAGCTGAACCAATCGCCTCACCCGCAGATGTCCGCTTGATCACTTGGCAGGCCGGTGCATTCCTTTCAAACCGCCGCATAATCCAAAGCGTGGCCTGCGCTTTACACGATATGAGGGCCTCAGTAGACTTGGAATTTCGGAGCCAGGAAAAGCCACGCCTCAACCATCGCTGCATTTCAGCCGGGCCGGGGCCGAATTCTGCGCCGAAGAGTTTCAGCATCAACAGATTTCAGAGCAGCATCCAGAGTGAGAGGAGATTACGCATGGCAGTGGAAGAGAAGGTTAAGCAGATTATCGTCGAGCAGTTGCAGGTGGATGAGGCCGAGGTGACGCCGGGCGCTTCATTCCAAGAAGACCTGGGCGCCGATTCGCTCGACGTGGTCGAGTTGGTCATGCAGTTTGAAGAGGCTTTTGACATCGAAATCCCCGATGAAGATGCGGAGAAGATCAAGACGGTCAAGGACGCGACCGACTACATCGAGAAGAACGCGAAGGCAGGCAAGTAACCTTGGAGCGTAAGGTAGTAGTTACGGGAATCGGGCTGGTTTGCGCTGTCGGCAATACCGCGCCCGAGACCTGGAAGAACCTGGTGGCGGGCAAGAGCGGTATCGCCCCCATCACCCAATTTGACACCACGGGCTTCTCGGTCACCTTCGCCGCCGAGGTGAAGAACTTCGACCCGCTGCAATTCGTCGACAAGAAGGAATCGCGCAAGATGGCGCGCTTCATTCACCTCGCCATGGCAGCGACCGAAGAAGCGGTCAAATCAGCAGGACTCACGATCAATGCCTCGAACGCCGACCGTTCCGGAGTCTTTATCGGCTCAGGCATCGGCGGATTCGAAGTCATCGAGCGCGAACACTCGAACCTCCTTGCCGGCGGACCGCGTAAGATCTCGCCCTTCTTCATTCCGGCGGCCATCGTGAACATGGCAGCCGGGCATGTGAGCATCAAGTACGGCGCCAAGGGGCCGATCTCAGCCACCGCAACCGCCTGCACTACCAGCGCGAACGCCATTGGCGACGCGGCCCGGATCATCCAGCACGGCGATGCCGATGTGATGATCGCCGGCGGATCGGAGGCGGCGGTCACGCCCATGTCTGTGGGCGGATTCGCGGCCATGCGCGCTCTCTCAACCCGCAATGATGCGCCGGCTGCGGCCAGCCGTCCCTTCGACAAGGACCGCGATGGCTTCGTGGTCGGCGAGGGTGCCGGCATACTCATTCTCGAAGAACTGGAGCACGCCAGGGCGCGCGGCGCGAAGATCCTCGCCGAGCTCAACGGCTACGGCATGAGCGCGGACGCTTATCACATGACGGGCATCGCTCCTGAAGGCGAAGGCGCGCAGCGCAGCATGCGAGCAGCACTCAAAGACGCAGAAATGCAGCCTGAAGAGATCGATTACGTGAACGCGCATGCGACATCGACTCCGCTGGGCGACGGAAATGAATCGCGGGCCATCGAGACGGTCTTCGGCGAGCACGCGCTCAGCCACAAGCTGAAGATAAGCTCGACCAAGTCGATGACCGGGCACCTGCTGGGCGGCGCAGGCGGCCTTGAGGCGGGCATCACGGTGATGGCGATCCTGAACCAGAAAGCTCCGCCGACCATCAATCTTGAGAATGTCGATCCGGAGTGCCGGCTCGACTATGTTGCCAACGTCGCGCAGGACCTGAAGATCGACGCGGCCTTGTCGAACTCCTTCGGCTTCGGCGGCATCAACGCGTCGCTGATCTTCACACGGTACAAGGGCTAGCGGCCAGGCCCCGGAAAAGCCAAGAGGCACAGCGGATCGCTGTGCCTCGTTTGATCCGCACTGCGCTCTACGAACACTGCGGTCTATGAACCCGCGGCCGCTGCGCCCACAGCCACGAGAACGAAGATCAGCCACCAGCCAAATACGGCTGCCGCCGCCTTGCCGCGCGACACCTTCGCGACGATCGAGACCCCGATGGTTCCGAGAATCAGCGACCAGATCTCGAAGAGGTCCAGGTGCATACAGAAAGCCATGAGAGCCTTTGGAGCATCGGGGCTGAGGTAGTAGCCGATGTTGGTGCCCACCGGATTCTGCAGCAGAAAGGAATCCGGCGCCAGGCCCGCAAAGAGAGCAATCGCGGCTAATATGAACTTCACGTTCATCACCAGGTTGCTATACATGTTCACGGCATAGATCTGGCCGTAGGTCGCTTTACCGGCAAAGCCGAAATTCACCGTCACCCAGACCAGCAGCGCGATCAATGCCGTGACGATCAGAACCACCACGGTATACGAGTAGGAGATGATGCCGGTGAACTTTGCCGCGCCGGCCTTGGCCGCCGCTGCCTGGTCGGGCTGCATCTGGGCAAAGCGCTCCTCGGCCTTGGGGCTCTGATGCAGGATATTGTCGTAAACCTTGTCCCATCCTACCTTCTGCTGGACGCTATAAGAGAAGCCGACGCCGACCAGGATCATGATGAGCAGCGGACCCCAGAAAGTAGCCTTGCGCAATATGTCGGTGTACGTTTTGGACGGCGCCGTGAAGATGTCGACGACGCGCTGCGCTTCGGTCAGCGGCGGCGCGCTGAGCTCTGGGGACATGGCGGCTGGTTCGGACATGGGACCTCCGGAAATGGGTTGACTGCTGCGCTTTCTTGTTTGCCGGGATTTTATCCCGCCCAAAGCGAGAGCGGAATGAAAATCCTGCCATCGGTTATGCCAGATGAAGGGTAGCCGGCTGCATCGTGCGCCTGATCTCGCGGAAGGCCTGCCACGCATTGACGGCGAGAGCAATCACCAGGCCGACTGCCCATACGGCGGAGGCGATCTGGATAGCAAGATTGAGACCTGAGGCGACACCCGCCATCTGTGGGCTTACGGGAAGCACGTAAATGCGCGTGTGCAACAGAGTATTGACGACCCAGCCGCTCAACAGCAGAGTGGCGAGCTTGAAAGTGGGCGGAAACCAGGTGAGCTGCGGGCGCAGAAGAGTGACCACAGGCTCGATGATCGAAGCAATGGCCAGCGCAACGATCGCCCAGTAAACGCTCTGCCATACCGGTGCGCCCTTCACCAGATACGCGGCCGGACCCATGATCAGGAAGGGATAATTCGGCACCGCCAGCACCCACAGCAATCCGAAGATGGCGAAGACCAGGCCGGCAACGGCATTTCCGCGGCGCTTGGTCGAACTCTCCACCTTCAGCTTGGGCAGCTTGTTCGGATCCCACTGGCTCAGGCAAGGCGCCTTCACCGAAACGCGGTCAATGGCGGCAAAGATCACCGTGATGATGCCGAACTGCGTAAAGACGACCGTCCACAGCGTGCCCAGCGAGTGCCATTCGCCGGAGACGCCGGAGGCCCATCCCGCGCTACGAAAGAGCAGCATTCCAAACCACACCAGCAGCCACGGCACCACGTAGCAGAGAGCGACGATCTTGAGCACGAAAATGTAAATCGGGTAGAGCGCCGGCCCGATCAGCGAGCGCTGGGGCAGGAAGTGCGCGGCGACCAGCAGCGGCCTGCCGCGCTGTCTGAGTATCTCGGCTACTTCGCTTTGCGTCACCGCGCGTCCGAGTGCCGATTCGCGGTCCTCGATCTGCGAGTACAGATCTTCGGATATCTCGGCAAGGATGTCCTGCTTCTGCTCGCGCGGCAGCCAGAAGCCGACAGCCTGCAGGTAGCGTGCGATCAAGTCGTTCGATAGCGATTGGGTTTGGGATGTGGTCATTGGAGTTGTTCCTTTGGCTCGAGCACTTCCGGCTCGAGCGCGGTTTCCGGGTCTGACCCCGGAACGGGCTGCGTTGAGGGTATAGGGGCCATGATTCTATCGATCGCCGCGCGCATGGCCTCGTACTCGTTCATGAGTTGGTAAAGGACAACCTCGCCCTGCGCGGATAGCCGGTAAAAGCGCTTATTTCGCTTGTCTTCCTCGCGCCAGTGGCTGACCAGCAGTCCCTGGGTCTCGAGGCGGCGCAGCAGCGGGTAGAGCGTGTTCTCGTCGATGGCAAGCCCATGGTTTTCAAGGGCTTTGCGCAGGGCATATCCGTAATGTTCCGTCCGGAGCTGGGCCAGCACGGCAAGGATCAGGCTGCCGCGGCGAAGCTCGAGACGAAGATTTTCGAAGATTTCGGTATCCATGTTCGCCACACACTGTGTGATAAACAGTATGTGAGATACACCGTATGTCGTGCGGGTAGGGTTGTCAAGAAGAATTTTCGGAAATTCTTTTCCGGACTCCGGGAAGCGACCGGAGGAAATGTTTTTCGTTCTGCAAATCTCGCCCGGAGAGTTTGGGGAACCCTCGTTGCTACTTTCTTTTCCGGCCGGGGTTCAGTAATCTCAAGAAGCTCTGACCGGCTTCACGCCCTCCCCCGAGCCAACGACCAGCTCGACCGGGTGCTGATTCTCCGCGGTCCAACCCTGATGTTTCGGTCCCGATTTGTCTTCGTCCCCGCACTGGCGGCGGCCCTCGCCGGTGCGATTGCTCTGCCTGCCTCGGCCACGGTCTCTCACAAGAGCTCACATCACCGTCAATCCGCCGCGCGCCGCGGTCACCATACTGCAAGCGTGCGTACCGCTGCATCCGTCCCAACCCGCCTCCGCAAAGGCCGCCGTCGCGCGAAGATTGAGACGGAGAACGCAAGCGTCCGCACCACGATCCCGGCTGAGCCGCTGTTGAATATGCATCTGGCGCCGCTCGTGGGGTCGAGAGAATCGCTGATCCGGCAGAACGCGCGGACCGAGGCCGACGGCCTGACGCGCATCGAGGACGACGCGGAGCTGAATGAGCTGCGCCGCGAGAAGGCTCTGGTGCCGCTTCCGGCGTCGGTGTCTCTCCGCGTCAATGACGGGCTGCCGGTGAACCGGCGCTACACCCGTCCCTGGACAGCGAAGTTCCTCGTCGACCTCTCACGGGCGCATTATGCGCGCTTTCACCGGCCGGTGCAGGTCAACTCCGCAGTGCGTACCGTGGAATACCAGCGGAGGCTGATCGAGATCAACGGCAACGCAGCGCCTGCCGAAGGCGATATCGCTTCACCGCATCTCAGCGGCGCGACCATCGACATCGCGAAGAAGGGCCTCTCCATGTCAGAGATAGCGTGGATGCGCGGCTATTTATATCCCCTGCAGATGGCGGGCAAGCTCGACGTCGAGGAAGAGTTCTACCAGTCGTGCTTCCACATCACGGTGTATAAGTCGTACGCGCCACCAGAGAGCCCCAGGGCGCCGGCGCGCCATTCGTCTCCCGCGCTGCTGGCCACGCGGGTGCGGTAGACAGGCAGCTACGATAGCTGCTGATGCAAGTTTCCTCTGAGCTCCGTCATTGGACGACGATCGCGGCGGCCGTGCTGGCATTCGTGCCGCTTCTCGCCTTCGGGTTCTCAAGCAAACTCCCTGAGCGCATCCGGGCATTGCCGCAAGCAATACAGCTTGCGCTGCCCGCAGTTCTCGTAATTCCCTATCTGCTGACTACGTTGCCGCTGGGATGGTTTCGCTGGCCGTGGTTCGCGCTCTACCTTCTGCTTCCTTCCGTGGTGGCGGCGTTGCTGGCTCTGGCGGCGAGGCTTGACCCGGAGCAGCGCGGACACTGGATCGAGTTCCTCGTGCTCCTGTCGCTCGGTCTGGCCGTCGATCTGCGCTGGTGTGAGCCCGCCTGGCCGCGCAGCCTCAGCTTCATGAACAAGCTTCTGCTGCTCGATGCGGGGATCTACGGATTCATGGGAGTGCGCGGGCTCAGCGGTGTCGGCTATGACCTGAAGCTGCGTGCGGGCGACTGGAAGATCGGCCTGCGCGAGCTCATTCTTTACACGCCGATCGCCGTCCTGCTCGGGCTTGCGCTCGGATTCCTGCACTGGCACAGCCACGTCGAGCGCCCCTGGATGATTCCGCTCGCATGGCTCTTCACGTTCTTTCTGATCGCGCTTCCCGAGGAGATCTACTTTCGCGGCTGGATGCAGAATCTTCTCGAACGAAGAATCGGGCGGACGGCATCTCTCGTAGTCACCGCCGTCATTTTCGGGCTCTCGCACTTCAACAAGCGCACCGCCTTCTTCAACTGGCGATACGTGCTACTGGCCGCGATTGCCGGAATTTTCTACGGACGCGCCTGGCGCGCCGAGCGCCGCATCGGAGCCTCGGTCATCACCCATGCCTCCGTCGACACGTTGTGGGGAGTTTTGCTGCGTTAGCGATTCACGCCGCTGGCCAGGTAGCCGCCGTCGATAACCAGAATTTCGCCGGTTACATACGAGGCCGCATCCGATGCAAGATAAATCGCGCCGCCGGCAACCTCCTCGAGTTTGCCGAAGCGATTCATCGGAGTACGCATCAGCAATTCGCGTCCGCGATCGGTATTCGAAACCAGTTCGTCATTCAACGCGGTCGGGAAGATGCCCGGCGCGATGGCGTTGACGGTAACTCCGTAAGGAGCAAACTCGACGGCCAGCGACTTGGTCAGCGCGCCGACCGCGGCCTTGCTTGCTCCATATGCGGCCACGTCGCGAAAGGCGACCATCGTGGCCAGTGAGGCGATGTTGACGATGCGTCCGTAGCGCTGTTCGATCATGGTGCGGCCGAAGATCTGGCAGCTGCGGAAGGTTCCGGTGAGATTGGTGTCGAGGATCGTCGACCAGTCTTCCTCGGAGAACTCGAGTGTGGGCAAGCGCATGGTCATGCCCGCGCAATTGAAGAGGATGTCCACTCGCCCGAAGGATTCGAGCACTCTTGTGTGCAGTGCCTCGAGGGAGGCGCGATCGCGCACGTCGGCGGTGAGGCGCAGCGAGCGGCGGCCCTGAGACTCGATTTCCGCAGCGACGCGGTCGACCTCCTCGCCGCGCCGGGATGCGGCGACCACGTCGGCCCCGGCCGATGCCAGGCCGAGAGAGATCGCCCGCCCGATGCCGGAGGTTCCTCCGACAACCACAGCGCACTTTCCTGTCAGATTGAAACAGCTACCTGGCAATCCGGCCTCTCCATCGTTGCAGATACGCCGCAGCGAATACTTCACGATACAAACTTAATCCTAAAACTGCAAAGAACTAGTTTTTGCGCCTGCGGCAGAGCGGTCACGGCGCCGGTGATCAAAACAGTCAGCAGAGTCCTCTTGACAACCGTGAAAGGAGAGCAATATCGTTCCCGGTGTCGAAAATCAGGCTTCCGCGGGCATCGTGTGCCGGCGCGGGATGCCTGGCTCGAATCCACCGGCAATGAAAAATGGGGCGCAGTATCCAGGGCAGACGCAGGCATAAATAGTACATAGTTCAAACAAATGTTCTATCAATTGGTCATGTCGATAGGAAGTACATGCCTGCCGGATGCTTCAAAGCTGTGTCTGCAAGTAGTCGTCGTTATCGCTCCGCACCCTTTGGAGGCCTCATGAAACCGATCGCACATCTTTTCCAGAAAGCGCTTTGCAAATATGGACACCCAGGAATGAGGATTCTTGCCAGTGCCCTGGTTCTGGCCGCGCTTGCCGCCCTGCCTTGCCTTGCGTCCGCCCAGGCTCTCTACGGAACCCTGAACGGAACGGTCACCGATAAGACCGGCGCCGTCGTGCCGAACGTGGGCATCACCGTAACCAGCCAGGACACGGGAGCCGTGCGCACCACCACCACGGGCGCGCAAGGCGACTATCTTGTGCCCAATCTGCTGCCCGGAACCTACACGATATCCCTGCAGTCGCCCGGTTTTGCGGGTTTCACGCAGAAGAACATTCTCATCGAGGTGAACCGGCAGGCGCGTATCGAAATCACGCTCCAGCCGGCCGGTACGACCCAGACAGTGACCGTGACCGCGGCTACGCCGATTCTGCAGACTGAGACCGCGGAGGTGAACCACGAGATCACCAGCGAGCAGCTTGCCCAGGTCCCCATCACATCGAGCCAGGGGCGCAATTTCCAGTCCCTCTATACGCTCATCCCCGGGGCGGCGAGTGTCCAGGAGCAGAACTCGACGGCGTCCAACCCATCGCGCGCCATGTCCCTCAACGTTAATGGCGTCGAGGACATGAGCAACACGACCCGCCTCGATGGTGCAATTAATACCTACGGATGGCTCCCTTACCTGATCGCGTATGTTCCTCCGGCCGATTCAATCCGGACCGTCAACATCGTCACCAACTCCTTTAACGCCGAGCAGGGAGTAGCCGGTGGCGCTTCGATCAACGTCATCACCAAGAGCGGAACAAGAGACCTTCACGGCAGCCTCTGGGAGTACTACCAGGACGCGGCGATCAGCGCGCGGCCCTATACGGCCACCAGGCAGTCGCAGCCCACGGTGCCCAAAAACATCTTCAACGAGTGGGGCTTCGCCGTCGGCGGACCGGTTTATATTCCGAAGATCCTGAAGGGCAGGGACAAGCTCTTCTTCTTTCAGGATTTCGAGCGGATCACGCGGCGCCAGCTGATTACCGGACTGCAAACGGTCCCGAGCGTTGCTTTGCTGGGCGGCGATTTCTCAGCGGTAGCCGGCGGAATCGGTTCGGCGAGCACCATGCTCTACGATCCGCAGCCCGGTGGCACGGGACCATACCTGCCCTTCGGCTCCCGTCCGACCTTCCTCTCCGAATACGGCTGCAATTGCATTCCCGCCTCCCGCCAATCCTCGGCAGCGGCAAAGATGCTGTCGCTGCTCACGCCCATTTCCCAGACCGTGACCAACCCCAACTACGCGAACCAGCTCGCGAATGACTATCTGGGCAGCGGCACGCTGGCATATAACCGCAATACCTCCGATACGCGAATCGATTACATTCCGAACCAGACAACGACGATCTTCGAAAAATACGCTATTGAGCCGTTTTCGATTACCGATCCGCAGACGCTGGGCGCAGCCGGAGGCGGCACCTTTGACGGTGGCCAGCCGGGAGCTGCCAGCGGCCGCATCCAGAACGTGGGGCTCGGGGCGACGCATGTCTTCACTCCCAACCTGGCTCTCGATGCGGACTTTGGCTACACGCGCCAGGTGACCGGCGCACAATCTACCATCGACCTCGCAGCCGGTGCCTTCGGCCTCGATGTGCTGGGCATTCCCGGCACGAATGGCGTGGGCTCGCTCTACTATGGCCAGCCGACATTCGCCTTCGGAAGCGTAGCGAACAATGGCTCCAGCACCGGATTCTCTTCCCTGGGAAACTCCAACGGCGCCAATCCATTCCTCTTCCGGGACAACCAGTTCACCGGCGACGTGAACCTGAGCTGGACCAAGGCCACGCACTCGATGAAGTTCGGCTTTACCTACTACCACTTCGACCTGAATCATTTCCAGCCGACCAGCGGCGGGGGTGTCAGCAGCCCCCGCGGCGGTTTCCAGTTCCAGGGAGGAATGACCAGCAACTCAGCCAGCGCCATCACCGTCTACAACACGCTCGCCGATATGTTGCTCGGCCTGCCCAACAACGGGACGGGAATTGCCGTAGCCAAGGAGACACAGCTGACGAATCCCAACTCACTGCGCTGGACCGAGATCGCCGGCTACGCGCAGGATCAGTGGAAAGCGAGCGACAAAGCAACGATTACCTATGGCGTTCGCTACGAGTTTTATCCGCCGCCCTATCGCGATCACACCGGCGTCTACCGTCTCGATCCGACCCTCCCGCAAACCGGGAACGTGATCGTGGGTGGCGTGGGCAGCGCTCCCTACAACGCCGGTTATGACATGGGCTGGGGTACGATCTTCCCGCGTCTCGGAATTGCCTACCGCCTCAACGACAAGTGGGTGGTGCGCACCGGAGCGGGAATCACATCCGACCCGGACAGCCTCCGCTTCCTGCGCGATGCCTTCCCCGAAGACATTTCTCCCACATACAGCGGAACCGCCAACGGTACGGTCGCCATCGATCCAACGACGGGCACTCCCCTGACCCTTTCCAATGGCATCCCGCCGCCGGTTTTTCCTGACTTCTCGACCGGCTATACCTCACTCCCCGTCACCGGATCGACCAACACTGCCCCGTCCGATTATCGTCGCGGCTACATCGAGAGCTGGAATCTCTTCGTGCAGGGCGACCTCGGCGCGAGATTCGTCACCAACATCGGCTACGTCGGAACGCGCGCCGTCCGCCAGCTTACCGGCTACACCCTCAACGCGGCGCCGCTGCCCAGCGGTTCGACAATCTGCATGGCGAACGGCCAGTACAACCCTTCGTCTCCTTACTTCACCCACCCGCTGGGATCGAACCCCTGCAACTTTGCAGCCAACGAGGTCATCAATACCCAGCACTGCGTCGGCGCTACCAGCGCCACCTGCTACAACACCGGCGGGATCACCATGAATGCGCCCGCCTTCTCGGCGAACTACAACGGCCTGCAGGCGCAGTTGACGCGGCTTGCGGGACGCTCGTCTCAGTTCGGCCTTGTCTATACCTATTCGAAGGCCATGGATGACGAGGATAACGGCGCCGGGTCAGGCTCAGCCGGGACGTCATATTCGTACCCGGCTTATTTCCGGCTGAATCGCGCCCTCGCAGGCTACGATCGCACCAACAACCTGCAGTTCTGGGGCATCTACACCTTGCCCTTCGGGGCCGGTGAGAAGTGGGCCAACCAGGGTGTCTCTTCATGGATCTTCGGCGGATTTCAGCTGAACGGACAGTTGAGCCACATCAGCGGCGCGCCCTTCTCAGTCAGCCCGTCATCGCAAAGCATCAACTCTCCCGGCAACACGTTGTACGCACAATTGGTGAAGCCATACCATCAGTTGGGCGGCCACAGCCGCACGCCGGGCAACACGGCGGTTTCCGGAGGAAAGGCCTGGTTCGATCCAACCGCGTTCGCGAATCCGACCCAGCCTGCCTACTCCGCTACCGAGATGCCCTCGGATATCGCTTCTCCGCAGTTCTCTAACACCAATCGCAACTCCTTCCGCGGACCGGGCCAGACCTACGTCAATGCCAGCATCTTCCGCTCCTTCCACGTCTATAAGGAATCCGCATTTCAGATTCGCTTCGAGGCCTTCAACGTCTTCAACCATCCGATCCTTACTCTGAGCAGCAACACCGCCAACACAACAGTAGGTGGCAGCACCTTCGGCTACATCACCAGCTTCGGAACGACATCGCCTCAGGCTCCGCGCGTGCTGCAGTTTGCCGGCCGCTTCAACTTCTAAACACGATCCGATTTTGCAAACGGGTCACCTCCGCCATCTCCCAGGAAGCTTCGGATCACCGGGGCTTCCTGATTTTTTCTAGCGGCACAACTGCCGGCTCCTGACCACGATTCGCCGAGTATTGATACAACCCGCCGTGCGCGCCCGTCTATGATGATCCTCTCAGAGGAGGTGCCATTTATGGGGGACACCGGAAACCCGATTGCGCACAATAAGCGGAGAGAGTACTGGAGCGGAAGCGTGCGCCCGATGTATGCGCGGCACTGGCTGTTGGGGCCAACCCCACGTCACGCTGTTCCCGAAAACGGCATGCCGCCGGCTACCGCGTATCACCTCATCCACGATGAGCTCATCCTTGACGGCAGCTCGCGCTTCAACCTTGCCACCTTCTGCAGTACGTGGATGGAGCCGGAAGCGCACAAGCTGATGGCCGAGAGCTTCGACAAGAACATGATCGACAAGGACGAGTATCCGCAGACCGCCGAGCTGGAGTTACGCTGCGTCCACATGCTCGCCGATCTATGGCACGCCCCGCGCGCCGAGAACGCCATAGGCTGCTCGACCATCGGGTCAAGTGAAGCCTGCATGCTGGGTGGCCTCGCCCTCAAGTGGAGCTGGCGCGAAAAGATGCGCAAGCTCGGTAAACCCACCGATAGACCCAATCTGGTGATGGGCACCAACACCCAGGTATGCTGGCACAAATTCTGCAGGTACTGGGATGTGGAGCAGCGCGATGTATCCCTCGAAGGCAGTGAGGTTGTCACTGATCCGGAACGGGCCGCAGCAGCCTGCGACGAAAACACCATCGGCGTGGTTGGCGTGCTGGGTAGCACCTTTACAGGTCACTACGAGGACATCGCCGCTCTCAGTGCGGCACTTGACAGCCTTCAGGAACGCACCGGCCGCGATGTTCCTATCCACGTCGATGGCGCGAGCGGTGGATTTGTCGCGCCGTTTCTGCAGCCGGACTTAGTGTGGGATTTTCAGCTCCCGCGCGTGAAATCGATCAATACATCCGGACACAAGTATGGCCTCGTGTATCCAGGCGTGGGCTGGGTTGTCTGGCGCGAGCAAGCTGATCTGCATCCGGATCTGATCTTCAACGTCGATTACCTTGGCGGCAGCATGCCAACCATGGCCATCAATTTTTCCCGGCCCGCCAGCCAGATTGTGGCCCAGTATTACAACCTCATCCGGCTTGGCCGCTCGGGATACCGCGCGGTCCACGAAGCCTGCCAGGAGGTTGCCGTCGAGCTGGCGCGGCAGATTGCCGAGATCGGGCCTTTCCAGCTGCTCGGCAACGGCGGCGACCTGCCGGTGCTCGCGTGGACGCTGAAAGAGCAGACGAACTGGTCGCTATACGATCTTTCCGACCGCCTGCGCGACCGCGGCTGGCAGGTGCCGAGCTACCGCTTGCCTGCCAACCGGCAGGATGTCGTGGTGCAGCGCGTCGTCGTGCGCAACGGATTTACCCATGACCTGGCCGGCATGCTGGTCCGCGACATCCGCCGCCACTTGGAGTGGTTCAGCACGCAGCCGGGATTAAAGCCGGCCTTGGACGGCGCCGGATTCCACCACTAAGCTCGCTCGCCTGCCGCAAGCGACTATGGCGCCCAAAGTGTTGCGGTGCTATGCTTGCCGGTTTATGAAACTGAAGCTGTGTCTTGTTTGCGCTCTGCTTGTCGTTGTCGCGCTGGCGGGGCCCAGACTCCGTGCGCAGGATGCGGATGAAGCGATCGCAAAGCTGCCCGCGCGCACTTCTCCGGCGTGGCTCGAATCGGGCGTGATCTATCAGATCTTCGTGCGCTCCTTCTCGCAGCCGGGTGATCTGAATGGCGTAACGGCGCGCCTCGACGATCTCCGCAAGCTGAACGTAAACATCCTCTGGCTGATGCCGATTCATCCCGACGGACAGCTCAGGAAAAAAGGCTCGCTCGGCAGTCCCTATGCCGTGCGCGACTACTACGCGATCGATCCTGCATTGGGTACGAAGGACGATCTGCACCGGCTTGTTGAGGAAGCGCACAAGCGGCAGATGAAGGTGATCATCGACATCGTCGCCAATCACACCGCGTGGGACAGCGTAATGATGGCGCATCCCGAGTTCTATAAGAAGGACGCGCAGGGTCACATCACTTATCCGCACGACTGGACCGATGTCGCCTGGCTCGATTACTCGAATCCCGCTCTGCGCAAATACATGATCGACATGCTCGTCTACTGGATCAAGGACTTCGATCTGGATGGCTTCCGCTGCGATGCCGCCGCCGAGGTTCCAACTGACTTCTGGGAGCAGGCGCGCGCCGCGCTCGAGAAAGTCAAGCCCGACATCGTGCTGCTGGCTGAAGCCGACAAGCCGGAATTGTTGAAGAGCGCCTTCGATATCGATTACTCCTGGCCCCTCATGCATACGCTGAACGACGTCATCATGAACGGGGAACCGGCGACCGCGATTGAGAAAACCATCGAAGAGCAGCGGACCCTCTTTCCCAGGGGCGCGTTGCACATGCGCATCAGCGACGATCATGACGAGTTGCGGGCGACCACGCGCTACAGCTATCCGGGCGCGATTGCCGCATCGGCGCTGATGTTCACTCTCGACGGCGTGCCGCTGATCTACAACGGCATGGAAGTGGGAGACTCGACGCAATCCAGTGACCCGGCGCTTTTCGAGCCACAGAAGATCTTCTGGCAGGCGGCGAAGTGGCATCCGGACTATCCGAAATTCTATGCGGCGATTGCCGGGATGCGCAGAACGCATCCCGCGCTCGAGCAGGGAGATCTCATCTGGGTGCACAACTCCGACGAGCGGCACGTCGTGACCTACATGCGGCGCACGCGCACCGAGGAGTTTTTCGTCGCCGTCAATCTGTCGAACACGCCTTTTCGCGGAAGCGTTGAAGCCGATGCCGGAACCTGGAAGGAAGTCGAACTTCCCGGCGCGAAGCCGGAGCCCACAGCCATTCCGTTTGTTTCGCTCGATGCATTTGGAGCGCGCATCTTCGAGAAGGCCCAATAGGACGAGTTATGGAAAGATCGCAGACAGTACCCGGCATCGAGACCGCGGAGGGCGCACCGCCTGATGGCGCCGTCGCCCGGCAAGTGAAGCGCGTCAGGCAATTCAGCAAGCCGCAGCGCAGCTTCTGGCAGATCTGGAACATGAGCTTCGGCTTCTTCGGCATCCAGTTCGGCTGGGGCCTGCAGATGGCCAACATGAGCGCGATCTATGAATATCTCGGAGCCCGCGCGGACCAGATTCCCATCCTGTGGCTTGCCGCTCCGCTCACCGGCATGCTGATCCAGCCCATCATCGGCCACGCCAGCGACCGCACCTGGGGCCGGCTGGGCAGGCGTCGTCCATATTTTCTCGTCGGCGCAATTCTCGCCTCAACGATGCTCCTCTTCATGCCCAACAGCTCCGCGTTGTGGATGGCCGCAGGCATGCTCTGGATTCTCGACGCCTCGATCAACGTCAGCATGGAACCATTCCGCGCCTTCGTTGCCGACATTCTTCCCGAGGGCCAGCGCACCGCGGGCTTCGCCATGCAGAGTATGTTCATTGGGCTCGGCGCAGTCATCGCTTCGGCGCTGCCCTGGCTGCTGACGAATCTGTTCCACATGCAGCAGGCGGCGGGCGACACTCGTGCCGTTCCCACTACGACGCGCATTTCCTTCTATCTGGGCGCGGCAGCATTTATCGGCGCCGTTCTGTGGACCATCGTCACCACGCCGGAGTATCCGCCGGAAGACCTGGACGCATTCAAAGCGCTCAAGACACAGAAGCGCGGCGTTGCCTCCACCGCCCGCGAGATCCTTGGCGCGATTGCCGAGATGCCCGAGACGATGCGCAAGCTCGGCCCTGTGCAGTTTTTTACCTGGCTGGGACTCTTCTGCATGTGGCTCTATTTCCCGGTTGCCGTCGCGCACAACGTCTTCGGCGCAAGCGATCCGAAATCGCCGCTTTACGCAGAAGGCGTGAACTGGGGCGGCATCTGCTTCGCCATCTACTCCGCGGTCTGCTTCGCATTCTCTTTCGCGCTGCCGTGGATGGCCCGCAAGCTCGGCCGCAAATACACCCACACGCTCTGCCTGCTCTGCGGTGCGCTCGGCCTCATGTCAGTGGTTGTCATTCATAACAAATATCTGCTTCTGCTCTCCATGCTCGGAGTCGGCATTGCCTGGGCGAGCACACTCTCGATGCCTTACGCCGTACTTGCCGCCTCGCTCCCGCCGGAGCGCACCGGCGTGTACATGGGCATCTTCAACTTCCTCATCGTTACGCCGGAGATCTGCGCCTCGCTCTTTTTCGGATGGATCATGATCCATCTGTTGAATAACAACCGCATCTATGCCATCATCGCCGGCGGCATCTTTATGCTGGTTGCCGCGGCGTTCATGCAGCGAGTGAAGGACCCGCGCACGCTGAGCGTGCAGGATATTTAAGTCGCCATCGCGACGCGAACACGAGTCGAAGCCGTTAGAAATTGATCCAAGTCACGGACGCTGCGGTTATGATCCTCGCCATGCGTCGCGCATCTGCGCTGGTGTTAGTAGTGATCGCTTGGATGCTTGTCTTTCAGGCGCACGCGCAGAAGTGCGGCTCCGATGCGCAGAGCACGATCTCCACCGACCGCCCGCAGGTCACCGCGTCCAGCATCGTGGTGCCCTGCGGAAGCCTGCAATTCGAGAACGGATTTGCCGTCACCGGCAATGGAGGCCAGCAGACCACCGACTTTCCCGAGACCGCGGTTCGCTTCGGGATCGCGCGCAAGACAGAGCTTCGCTTCAGCGTTCCCAACTACTTCTACAACTTCGATACCGGATCAGGATTTACCAACGGCTTTGGCGACCTGAGCATGGGCTTCAAACAACAACTGGGTCCCACGCGGGGTAAGTTCGACATCTCACTCATCCCGTCCGTCAGCCTGCCCACCGGGGCGAATCTTATCTCCAGCCACGGATACGATCCGACCGTGCAACTGCCCTGGTCGCACGGGCTATCGAAGAACTGGACCGTCGCCGGCATGTTCTCCGTGATGTGGCCAACTCAAGACGGGCGACATAACGCCACCGGCCAGGCGAGCATGTACTTCGACCGCCAGCTCACGGGTCCGCTTGACGCATGGGCCGAATACTCAGGAGCCTTTCCGCAGCGCGGCGGACCGCAGCACTTGATCAATTGCGGCGCCTCGTACAATCTCTCGCCACACCAGCAGCTTGATTTTCATCTGACCTTCGGTCTCTCAGCGGCGACTCCGGACTACGCAATCGGCCTCGGCTACTCATTTCGCCTGCAGGTGATTCATGCGAAGTGAGGCTTTTCGCGAATCTCTCATGAGCGTCTAATTGCAAAATATGTCCGCGGAAGCGCAATCTCCACAGTACGTCTCGCTCGCTCACATCGAGAAGCTGCGCGCTGATCTCGAAGCGTTGCCCGGTGATCCGCGCTTCGGCTTCTTTGGCCCGAACTCTCTGACCTGGCGCATCAACCGCGAGTCCGCTATCTTCCTGGGCGCGGGACGCGCAGCTCTGCTGCAACTCGCACATCCATGGGTGGCCGCGTCGCTGTTGCATCATTCGAATCTCATGAACGATGCGATTGGCCGCTTTCACTCGACCTTCCGTGTGATCTACACCATGCTGTTCGGCACGCGCGGGCAGGCCATCGCGGCATCCGACCAGGTCTACCGGCTGCACACCGGCGTTCGTGGCGAGTTGCCAAACGACGTTGGCGCACGCCCCCGCGGCGAGCACTACGAGGCGAATGAGGTGAGTGCCCTGTGCTGGGTCTTCGCCACGCTCGTCGAGAGCGCCGTTCTCGCGCACGATTTCGTTCTGCCGCCGCTCAGCATCGACGAGCGTGATCGCTACTACGCCGAAAGCAAGCGCATGGCCGCACTCTTCGGGATACCGCCGCAGGCGTTGCCTGCCGACTGGGCAGCATTCGCGCAGTACAACACAACCATGGCAGATTCGCCTCTACTTGGAGTCGACGAGAATGCGCGCCGCCTTGGCCTCAGCGTGATGTCCGGAGTCGGAACCTGGATTCGACCGCCACACTGGTATGGTGCGCTGACTGCCTTTTGGATGCCGCCGCGCTTGCGTAACGGCTTCCAGCTGCCGTACGGACCGGCAGACGAAGACGCCGTGCAGCGCGCTCGTCGATGGGTGCCTGCGGTCTATCGCCGCGTTCCCGGCCTGCTGCGCTTTGTCGGTCCATACCACGAAGCCGAGGCGCGGCTGAACGGGCGATCTCCCGGCCCGCTTACGCGAAGAAACAACCGCTTCTGGATGGGCCAGCCCCGCCTGCTCTATCCGCAACTCTCCCGTTAGAGGCACGGCTCGCTTTTGCTTCCCGATTGCGGTGTGTGCTATTTTCAGCCTGTGATCGTTCGCTTCAGCCCATCTCCGGATACTGCGCTCGCGGCTTGTTGTTGTCGCTGATGCTTGCAATGATCTGTTGCCGGCCCGCGTTCCGGTAAAAAATTCCATCCAGCCCAATCGGAGACCCGGATGATCACCTCATCCATCCATATCCATCAGCTCTGCAGCCTCCCTGGCCGCGCACGGCGCAACACGAACTGTTGTTGTTGCTGACTCGTCCTGTTCCTCCTTTTATTTCATTTCCAGTTCAAACATCCACAGGAGTTCAGCTATGTGGCGGTTACGTATTTTTTGGGCAGTCCATCTTGTCGTCGCCTTCGCGATCTGGGCCACTTTGTCGCTGAGTGCCAACGCGCAAATGGTTGGCGGCACGATCGCCGGCACAGTCGTCGATCCATCCAACGCGCACCTCACTCAGGCGAAGGTTGTCATTCGTAATGAGGAAACGGGCACGGAGCGCAACCTGAGTACCGATGGAGACGGTGGTTTCTCGGCTCCCTCGATTCCCATCGGCGTCTACTCCGTTTCTATCGAGAAGGATGGCTTTGCTCCGCTCAAGCGCACCGGTATCGCCGTTGCCGTAGGCCAGAACGTTCAGCTGCGTCTCGCCCTGACCGTCGGCCAGGTGCGGCAGGTGGTGACGGTGGTGGACACGCCCGCCGCGATTGACACCACCACCCTCCAGACGCAGGGATTCGTAGGTGAACGCCAGGTCAAGGAGCTTCCGCTCAATGGCCGCTCCTTCGACCAACTCCTGCTGCTCAATCCGGCCGCGGTCAGCTATACGACGCAGCGCTCCGGCGGAGTGGGAACCTCGAATTCCTCGGTGGGCAACATGTTCTCCATCTCCGGCCGTCGCCCGCAGGACAATCTCTTCCTGTTGAATGGAATCGAGTACACCGGCGCGTCGCTCATCAACGTCACTCCCGGCGGCACGAGCGGCCAGTTGCTTGGTGTCGAGGCGGTGCGCGAGTTCAATGCGGTCAGTGACACCTACGGCGCAAACTACGGCAAGCGAACCGGCGCGCAGATATCGATCATTACCGCGTCAGGAAACAACCAGCTTCATGGCTCGGTGTACGAGTTCTTCCGCAATAGTGCTCTCGACGCGCGCAATTACTTCGATCAGGCGCAGATCCCGCCTTTCCAGCGCAACAACTTCGGCGCCTCACTCGGAGGTCCGCTGAAGCGGGACAAGCTCTTCCTCTTCGGCAACTACGAGGGATATCGCCAGCACCTTGGACTGAGCGACGTCACCTTTGTCCCTGATAACGCCTCTCGTGCCGCGACGATTCCGAGTGTGCAGCCGCTGCTGGCATTGTGGCCAGTGGGCACAGTGGATCTTGGACAAGGCATCGCCGTTGCCTATTCCAACCCGCCGCAGCATGTCCGCGAAGACTTCGGCACTACGCGCATCGACTCCAATCTCTCGCAGAACGACCTGCTCTTCGGCGTCTACACCATCGACGACAGCGACGCGACGACACCTTCGGCCAATCCTTACTCATCCATCTACGAGAGCCTTCGCGAGCAGGTAGCCAGCGTGCAGGAGCAGCATGTTTTCTCGCCGCAACTGCTCAACACCTTCCGCTTCGGATTCTCGCGGGCGAGCTTCTTCTTCAACAGCATCCTTGACGGCTCGGTTCCGGGATGGGCTCCCGGCAGCCCGGTCGGCGCTGTCGTGATCTCCGGCAGCACCGCCTCGAACGGTGCCTCGCAGATCACGCTGGCCGGGGCGAATACCGGCAGCAACAACGCCACGGCGCGCAATCTCTTCACCGTGGATGACCACGTCTACTGGACACACGGACGCCATCAGATCGAAGCCGGTGTCTGGCTGCAGCGGTTGCAGTCGAATGATTTCCTCGCGCAGAACCAGTACGGACAGGCGTCATTCTCGACACTCACCGCCTTCGAACAGGGCCAGGTTTCGAAGTACACCATCGTGCCCGGTCCTACGGAGCTTGCCTGGCGTTCGCTCTTCAGCGCGGGATTTGTCGAAGATACCTGGAAGGCGACTCCGCGCCTCGAAGTCCGCGCCGGGCTTCGCGTGGAAGCCACGACAGGATGGAACGAGGCCCAGGGCCGCGCATCGAACTACGGCTTCACAAATGGCGTCATCAATACGACCCCGACAGTCGGCTCGTCGGCGCTGTCCGACAATCGCGCCAGGTTCATGCCCGAGCCGCGCGTGGCGGTCGCGTGGGATGTCTTCGGCAATGGCAAGACGGCCGTCAAAGGCAGCTTCGGACTGCATCGCGCGCTTCTCGACACGCTCGACTACCGCCTCGACCAGACTGCGCCCTTCAACACGACGCTCTCCTACAGCAACACTACGGTCAGCAAGCTGCCGGAACTCTCCACCAGTTCGGCTACCGGCGGCCAGGTCTCGCCGAGCAACGTGCAACCCGATATCGAGACGCCCACGGTACTTGCCTGGACCTTCCGGGTCGAGCAGCAGATTGCTCCCAGCACTTCGCTCAGCGTGGGCTATGTCGGTTCGCACGGATACCATCAGATTCTTTCCGTGGATCAGAACACGCCGCCGTATGTCGTTTGCCCCAACGCTTCCTGCCCGGCTTCACTGCCTGCGGGGACCGTCTATTACACGACGACCAAGCTGGAGAATCCCAACCTGGCTAACTCCACCTCGTGGATCTCGGCCGGCGTCAGCAACTACAACGCTCTTGAAGTGGATGTGCGCCGCCGCTATGCCCATGGTCTGCAGTTGCGCGGCGTCTACACTTGGTCGAGGAATCTCGACGACGGATCGGCGTGGAACACCAGCGTCTCCGCGAATACGCCGGCGTATGTCTCCTTCCCGGGAAATCCCAAAGTGGACTACGGAGTCGCTGCAACCAACATCAGCCAGGCCGCGGCGATAAACGGAACCTGGGAGCTGCCGCTCGGTCAGGGGCACCTGCTCTTCAGCGATGTGTCATCAGTCGGGCAGCGGTTGCTCGCCGGATGGAGTCTGAGCGGCATCGCCACCATCCAAAGCGGATTCCCGTTCTCTCCGCAGCTTGGCTACAACCCCACCGGCAACGGAGACAGCCGCAACCCGGTACGGCCGCAGCTCAATCCCGACTTTCACGGCCAGTTGTATCCAAAGACCCCGGCGCAATGGTTTAACCCGCAGGCATTTCTCACACCCGCCGCAGGCACGTTTGGAAACGCCGGGCGCGACATCCTGAACGGGCCGGGGCTGGCGGACGTCGATCTGGCCGCCGCGAAGGTCACCACCATCCATGAAGGCCTGCGAGCGCAGTTCCGGGTGGAATACTTCAACGTCCTGAACCACGCGAATTTCACGACACCCAATGCGGTTGTCTTCAGTAACGGCCCTACGCCGTCCAAGCTGGCAGCGGCGCCGGCGCTTTCACCCACAGCCGGAGTGGTGACCGCGACCTCAACCACTTCCCGGCAACTGCAGTTTGCGCTCAAATTTCTTTTTTAGCGACGCAGCGCCCGTTCATGCATCTCAAACACGGCAGGCTGATCCTGCCTGCCGGTGGTATTATGTCGGGAGAGATGGTACGCGCTTCCCAAAGCCGCTTTTGTTGTCGCCTGTCGAACATCTTCGACGGGTGTTGCCGATAATCTCTGATCTTCAGGCAAATCGATCCAGAACACACACCCGTAGCTGAATCAGCCGGGCTTGTCTTCTGTTTTGGCTCCGGCCTTCAGCACTCCTTCACACGAGGTCTGCATGCCGGTCGCCGAATACCAGTCTCCGCCACTCTCATTGCCAGCGAGCCCAGCTTCGCCGGCGCGTCTCAGTCACCTGCGCCTGCTTGAGGCCGAAAGCATCCACATCCTGCGCGAGGTCGCTTCGGAGTTCGAACGGCCGGTGATGCTCTACTCGATCGGCAAGGACTCATCGGTGATGCTGCGCCTGGCGCAGAAGGCTTTTTATCCCGGCCCGATTCCCTTCCCGCTGCTGCACATCGATACCGGATTCAAATTCCGGGAGATGCTCGCCTTTCGCGATGAGATGGCGCGCTCCATCGGAGCCGAATTGCTGGTGTGGCGCAATGAACCGGCGATCGCCGCCGGCACCAATCCCATCGTGCTCGACACCAAGCGCTGCTGCGGTCTGCTCAAGACGCAGGCCCTGCTCGATGCTCTGCGCCATTACAAGTTTGACGCGGCATTCGGCGGCGCGCGACGTGACGAAGAAAAATCCCGCGCCAAGGAGCGTATCTATTCCTTCCGCGATGAAGCCGGCCAGTGGGATCCGAAGAACCAGCGCCCCGAGTTGTGGAACCTCTACAACGCCCGCGTTCATCCCGGCGAGAGCATTCGCGTTTTCCCGCTCTCCAACTGGACCGAGATGGATGTCTGGCAGTACATCCACGAAGAAAACATTCCGGTCGTGGATCTCTATTTCGCCAAAGATCGCCCCATGTATGTGCGCGGCGATGCGCTGCTGCCCATTGAGCAGGATTTCGTCGCGCGAGCTGGCGAGCAGCCGCAGCTGATCAAGAGCCGTTTGCGTTCCCTGGGCTGCAGTCCGTGCACAGGCGCGATTCGCTCGGATGCGGCGACCATCCCCGACATCATTGCCGAGCTGCTGTCGTTCCGCTCGTCCGAGCGTGCCAATCGCGTCATCGATCACGATCAGGAAGGCTCGATGGAGATCAAGAAGCGGGAGGGTTACTTCTAAATGTCCGCTGCCACGCTTCCGGATTTCTCCATTCACGAGTTTCTTCGCCAGGAGCGCGAGAAAGACCTGCTGCGCTTTTCCACCGCAGGCAGCGTCGATGACGGCAAGTCGACGCTCATCGGCCGCCTGCTCTATGACACGCAATCGGTTTATGAAGACCAGGTGCGCTCCATCGAAGGCAAAGGAACGACCGCCCCGGGTCAGATCGATTTTGCTCTGCTGACCGATGGCCTGCGCGCCGAGCGCGAGCAGGGCATCACCATCGATGTTGCCTATCGCTACTTCTCCACCGCGCGCCGCAAATTCATCATCGCGGACACGCCCGGCCACGAGCAGTACACACGCAACATGGCCACCGGCGCGTCAACCGCCGATGCAGCTGTAGTGTTGATCGACGCGAGCAAGGGCGTGCTGGTGCAGTCGCGGCGACACGCATATATTGCATCCCTGCTGCGCGTCCGGCACGTTCTGGTCGCCGTGAACAAGATGGATCTGGTGGGCTACGACGAAGATGTCTTCCGCTCCATCGAACGTGAATTCAGCGCCGTCCTCGAGCGCATAGCCGCCGACACCGGCACACCTGTCGAGGCCACCTTCGTTCCTGTCAGCGCGCTCATCGGAGACAACATCGTTCATCGTTCCGCTGCGATGCCCTGGTACAAAGGGCCGTCGCTCCTCGATCTGCTCGAGTCCCTGCCCCCGTCGGAGGATGCGCGCTCAGCGTCATTTCGCTTTCCTGTGCAGCGCGTCCTTCGCCCCGACCATACCTTCCGTGGTTTCGCCGGCCAGATCGCATCCGGGACTATCCGCCCCGGCGACGCGATCACCGTTGTCCCATCTGGCCGAAGCGCAACGGTGGAACGCATCGTCACATGGGACGGCGATCTGGCCGAAGCGCATGCCCCCCTTTCGGTGACACTGGTGCTCGATCGCGAGCTCGATATCAGCCGGGGCGACCTGATCGTCTCCTCCGGTGAGCCGGCCACTGTATCGAAGACCATCGAAGCCGCCCTGGTCTGGATGGATCAGCGACCGCTCGAGCTCAACCGCCGTTATCTCGTAAAACACACGAGCCGGACCGTGCCGGCCTTCGTCACTTCGATCGAGCACCGCGCAAATATCAGCACACTTGCGCATGAATCCGCGGAGACGCTGGAGATGAACAGCATCGGCGTGGTGACTCTCATCCTGCTGCAGCCCATCGCTGTCGATCTCTACGGCGAGAATCGTGCTACCGGAGCCTTCATCCTCATCGATCCGCGGAGCAATGGCACCGTCGCCGCAGGTATGATCACCGCTGCCCTCGACGACCAGACCGCAGAGCGGTCACTCGGCCCGGTAAGCCCGGAAGAAAGAGCCGCACGCTGGGGACATCGCGGTGCTGTGCTCGAACTGAGCGGCCCCGAATCGGCGATCGATGCTATCGAGCGCTCGCTCTTCGAGGCGGGAGCAATCACCGTCCGCATTGACGCCCGGGACGCCAACACTCGCGATGCACTGATCCGCGCTGTTGTCGATGCCGGGCTGATAGCCCTCAGTGTCGAAATCGCCAGCGGCGACACGCTCACCGCCCGCTCAGAAGATTACGAAATCGTTGCCGACGCCGGTGATATCGAGGGCGCCATCCCGGCCGTGCATCGCCTCCTCGCGCAATCTGGTGTCTTCACCTCTTCAGGAAAGGCAGCAATTCCATGAGCATCGCCGCGATTCAAAACGAAGTGAATGCCAGGCTGGACACGGTTCGCACGACGCTGGCAGATGTAATCACCGGCACGCACGATGCCTGCCTGACGTGCAGCTTCCAGGCCGAAGACGTGCTGCTGGCCCGCCTGGCCATCGACCTCGATCCCGATCTGCCGATCCTCTTTCTCGACACCGGCTACCACTTCGCGGAGACCTACGCCTACCGCGACCAGATCGCGCGCGAGTGGCGGCTGAACCTCATCAACCTGCTGCCGGAAAAGACGGTCGCCGGGCAGGAAGCCGAGCACGGCCTGCTCTATCAATCCGCGCCCGACCAGTGCTGCAAGCTGCGCAAGGTCGAGCCGCTTTTCAAGGCCGTCGCGGGATACCGCGTCTGGCTCACCGGCCTGCGCCGCGAGCAGGCGAAGAGCCGCGCTGCGCTCGAGGAGTCGGCGCTCTTCACACTCCCCGGCGGTCGGCAGGTCCTCAAGCTCGCCCCCCTTGCTGCATGGACCACGCGCGATATCTGGTATGCCTGCGAGCAGCTTGGCATCCCCCTGCTGCCTCTTTATGCGCGCGGATACACCTCGATTGGCTGCGAGCCTTGTACGTCGCTCCCGCTCGATCCGAACGATCCCCGCTCCGGCCGCTGGTCGGGACGCAAAGTGGAGTGCGGCATCCACATCGAGGCTGCGAAAGCCTGAGAGGCAACAGATGCAGTACCTCATTGGATTCATCATCGCGCTGTTCATCGCCCTGACCGGCGTCGGAGCCGGCACCATCACCGTGCCCATCCTGGTGCTCTTTCTGGGAGTCCCTGCCCCGGCGGCGGTGGGCATCGGCCTGATGTTCTCCGCCGCCGTCAAGCTCATCCTGGTCCCGGCGCAGGTCGTTCGCGGCAACGTGGCCTGGCGCACGCTTGGCTACATGCTTCTGGGAGGCGCGCCTGGAGTCCTCATCGGCTCATTTTTCCTCAAGCATCTGGTCACCGTCGGCTCGCAGAATCTTC
>Ga0335075_10003302_pt1 | contig 25620 bp, 25 predicted proteins | sample Lox_Sample_24_FD_206723 | JGI IMG/M metagenome (GOLD analysis project Ga0335075, IMG submission 206723) | Soil microbial communities from Loxahatchee National Wildlife Refuge, Florida, United States - Lox_Sample_2.4 | ecosystem: Environmental > Terrestrial > Soil > Wetlands | place: USA...
GTTAGAGTGAGGATCAAAGTCCTCAAGTGAACCTAGCCCTGATATCGCTGTCTCTTCTGCCGCTTCAGCCGCGGCATCGGCTGGCATTGGACCAAGTACTTTCTCCAACTTCTTTCTGGTCTTTGATCTGAGATTGCGGGTAGTACCAGCCTCAATTCGGTAAAGAGCTGGGGGTGTCATATCGGCGCTGTTGGCAAGTTCCGGGATAGACATCCCCTTGGAGATTCGCGCTTTACTCACCCATGCACCTATTGGAGAAGCACTTGCATTCCCGGTACTCGAATCAGCAGATCCCAAAATTAGGCCAAGTTTCTCTTTTTGCTCCTCGTCTGGCGAGCTCCGATTGTTCTCCCAGTTTGAGATGGTCATCGGCGACATACCCATCTTTTCACCAAGATCAGTTTGGGACCAACCCGCCCTAACCCTAAGTTCTTTGATCCTAGAAGGTTTCACTTGCACTTACCTCGTGTTCTGCTTTGATCTGGCAAGTATAGCTGTCAAATTTGGCAAAGCGGGTGAGCCGCCTCCGTACACCCTCGGTCTGATTAACTATCCCGCCTTCGCGAACCTCAGCACGCAAGTACTACAATCACTATTCACCTACTCCACCCCAATCTCCACCACGCTCCACGGCACCACATCTCCATCCTCCATCGCCCTCACCCACACGCGCACCTCCTCGCGCAGCGGCTCCACCGTAACACCCCCAAACTCCGCCGGACACACCTCCAGCCGCCGCAGCGCGCGCCGCAACAGCGACACCGCCCCAACCAAATTTCCCGCATAGTAATGATGAAACGCCGCCGTCACCTGAATCAGCGCCTGCAGAAAGCTCTTTTCCGGCTCTTTCAGCCGCAGCCACGCGCTCTCCCAGTGCTCATGCGCCGCAAAGAACTCCCCCGCGCGGTAACACTTCAGCCCCTCGGCCAGCTCTCCCGCACTCCAATCAAGCGGCATCGCCTACTTACACACACTATCCAGCTGCTCCACGGGCTCCGGATTCGAAGGAGCGGGCAACGGATTCTTCACATTGTGCATATCCATCACCTCGTCAGCGAACGGCCCGCCCTGCTGTAGCCCCACCGCTGGATCAATTGAATACGCCGGGTTGCGCTCCACCTTCGGGAGCGAGGCAAACCGGAAGCCCTCCTGCTTGAGCAGCTTCATCAGGTCCGGCAGCATCAGCGTCGTAAAGTCCGTCGCGTGCAGCAGCAGCACGCTTGGAATCTCGTGCCCAAACGCGACGATCTCTTCCTCGCGCCCCCGCCGGATATACTCCTTCGCGCTCGCCAGGTAGCTCTGTTTCAGCCACGCAATGCCCGCTTCGTCGTGCTTGTTCTCGCACCGGATATACGGGTCGCTCCAGTCGTCATCGTTGAAGTTCAGCGTCACCTCGGCTACCCGATATCCGTGATCGCGCAGCCAGTCCCGCACCGCCTCGTGCTTGGCCACCGTGTCGCCCTCTTCCAAATATGGATACCGGAACCAGTGCCAGTCCCGCTTGCCCGCGTAGTCCTTCAGCGCCGGCTCGTTCTCTGCCAGCTCGTGGATGTACTCCGCTGCCGTCACGTCTGACAGCGCCGGATGCGACCACGTATGGTTCCCAATGTTCATCCCCGCGTCGATCCACAGCTTCAGCGCCCCGTGCGTGTCCGGATCATCATCCAGATCCACCGCCGTCACAAACCCATATACGCCTTTCAAATGGTTCGCTCTGAGCTCATCCGTCAGCCTGGTCGCAATCGCAACGCGTGTTTCGCCATGCGCTAGTCCGCCTGCCGCTGGCAGGTCATCAAAGGTCAGCGCAACTACAGGATGCTTCTTAAGATGGAAAACCGGCGGCGCGGTCTGCGTAGCCGTCTGCGTGTCACTCACTCTGCGCGGCATTCGCGCCCCAAAAGCCTGCGCGCCCATCGCGCCTAACCCCAGCACCACTCCCCACACCAGCAAACTACGATTCATTCTTCGATTGTCTCTGATTCCTCACACGCGCACCACCACGCGCTCAGTCGGGCGAGCCCTCAAATCCCCGCGTACCAGGCGTAGCCGCCTCCCGGATCGACAGATCCAAGCCCATCGCCGAACTTCTTGATGTCGTCCGTCGCCGTCATCTTGATCACGTACTTCACGCTCTTGTAGCCCAGTTGCCGCGGAACCCGCAGCCGCAGCGGCCCGCCAAACCCCACCGGCAGGTCGCCATTATTCATGCCATAGGTCAGCAGCGTCTGCGGGTTCAGAGCGTCTCCCATATCGATGCTCTCCCATATCACGCCGTCGATCGCGTAGTACACGATGTACCGCGTCTTCGGCGAGATTCCCACCTCGCGCAGCACCTCATGCAGCGGCGTCCCAATCCACTCCGCAATGTACGACCAGCCCTCTTCGCACGCCACTTCAGTAATCTCGCTCTTCTTCGGCAGGCTCTTCAGGTCAGTCAGCGAGAACGTCGTCGGCCGCTCCACCAATCCATTCACCACCAGCTTCCAGTCTTTGAATCCCCCTGCCTGCAAGTGCTTGAAGGCAGCGCCGGTCGGCACCGTCTCATTCGCAAACGGAGCCTTCGAAATCATGCTGCGCGGAAACTGCCGCGCCGGCGCGTGCATCGCCAGCACCCGCTGCACCGCATAGGTCAGCGTCTCGCCCGGCCCGTAAATTCCCTTGTCATCGGGAGGAATCAGCCCGTACCGCCGCGCCAACCGGTCCGCAACCGCCATTCCGCCCACGCCGGCCGTCGCCGCCAGCCCCGTCGTAATCAGCTTCCGCCGCGAAATCCCGCTCATGCGCTCTCCCCCATGCCCTCTTCAGACTCGCTCTCCAGCACCGTGCTTCGCCCCGTAATCATCCCCCGCACCCGGCTCCAGAAGCCCACCAGCGACACCATCACCACATGCGCCACAACAAACAGCACCAGCACCCACGTCAGCAGAAAATGCAGCGTCCGCGCCGTCTGCCGTCCGCCCAGCAAAATCACCGTCATCGGAAACGCGCCCGTAAACGCCGGCGACATCGCCAGCCCCGTCCATATCATCAGCGGAAACACCACAAAAATCACCAGCAGATACGCGGCCCGCTGCACCACGTTGTACCGCCTCCCACCGCTCGCATCCGGAGGCGCGCGCCGCAAATACCGCTTCATTACCAGTCCGCACGCCTTCCAAAAACCACGCCAGGTCCGCTCCCCGCGCTCCGGCAGCAGATTCCTCCGGAAGTGCCCCGTCCACAGCCCCCACACGCCATACACCAGCGCCGCAATCACCAGCAGCCACGCCGCCTCAAAGTGCAGATACCGGCCCCATCCGTTAAAATCCGGCATGACGGTGTGATACCCCGTCGGAACCGTGTCCCGCGACGCCGGAATCGGAATCGTGAACAGCGGCTTCGTGTTCACATTGCCCACTTCGCCTAAATAAAACCTGGGATGCGAAACCACAATCCCCAGCCCGCTGATCAGCAGCGCGACAAACGCAATCACCGTCAGCCAGTGCGTCACCCGCACCACCGCCGCATGTCTGGGAGCCTTCGCCTTGCGCTCTGTCGCTGTCACCGGCACGGCAGGAGAATAGCACACCCCCACCCCAACCGGACATCCGACCTCAGAAGCCCCAAAGCCAACGCAGAACCACGGACCGAGCAAGAAAAGCAGACCAAGTTATATAACCTTATATAATTCCGTTTCCCGATGCGTATCGCATCATCGTTGCAAGTGCACCCCCAATGAATGCGTCGATTTGTTTGCGTCGCGTGTTACGCTTTCTATTCTGGCAATCGGGGACAAACGAATGACGCTGAATGATCGTGTCATGGACATTCTTGGCGAAGCCAAGAGACTAGCACAGGAATACTATGCTTTGACCGGCAAGCCTCTCGGAATTACTGGAGAAGTGGCCGAATACGAAGCAGCCCGTCTTCTTCGCCTGCGACTGGCCCCGGCCCGCACTGAGGGATTCGATGCAATCGAACTTAACGGAAGGTCACATCGACGCCTACAAATTAAGGGCCGCTGCATTCTACCGAACTGCAAGCCAGGACAGCGCATCGGATCCATAGATGTGACGAAGGAGTGGGATGCCGTGCTCGTCGTTCTCCTAGACGAGAGCTTCGAGGCCACCGAGATTTACGAGGCAGAACGCGCAGAAGTGATCGCGGCCCTCGACGCCCCAGGTTCAAGGGCGAGAAATGAACGCCGACAACTTGGCGTCAGCAAGTTCAAGGCGATTGGAAGACTTCGCTGGCTGCGACCTCAGCAGCCTGAAATCAAAGGGGAATAGCTCCGTGAAAGCATCCTTGAAGACGCTGGTATACAAGAGGACCCATAGGGGCGATCCCGACGACTCAGGAGTTTTCGGCGTTAACGATTGCATGGGTAAGGTACGTGGATGGGGCTTTGATGCCGTGATTGGAGTTGGCGGGAGTCGTCCTGACCGCGGCCACGAAGATATCGCTCGAAAGGTGAACTGGATTGGAATCGGACCCCATGAAGTGGGGGCCACTGCGAGGGGGCCCCGTTTAGGCTTCGATTTCTTCCACCGCTTTGACGAGACCGGTCCAGCTTTAGAGGCGCGGGCGCCGGACCTATTCAGATACATGTTTGTAGAGAAGCATGTGCGTGCTGTGCTGTCGCAAAACCTTCCGGAACCTATACAAACTCAAGTTCAGGGCCTGCTAACCTGGGCCGGGGAAAATAAGCATCTCCCAAAACCTCTTCCTCTTGTGAAAAGAAGCCGCTCGGCAAGGTGCGGGTGCTGAACCGGTGAAAATCGCGATGCTCAGGGTTGGGATCGACAGCGGCTCAGGGGGCATGCAGGGGCCGTTATTCAGAGACGGTTCCTTCGAATTTATCCCGATCCCTGACAACTTCGAAAAGCTCGGTGTCGATGAGCGCACTTACGGAAACACGGCAGGCTTGAAAAAACGGAAGCTTATCGAGTATTTTCCGGAAGGCCGCCGCACGGCGATGGCCAACCAACCGATTCACTTCGACCCAGAATTCGTGTCATTTACGTATGGGGACCCGACCCCTCTCAAAGCTGGTCTGCGTCATTTGAAAAAGGGCGACATGCTGATCTTTTATTGCGGTCTTGAGGGCTGGGACCACAGATCGGAGCCGGCACTTCATCTAATCGGGTACTTTGAAGTTTTGGCAGCAGGGAGACCGGATAGCTTCGGCGACGAACTGACCCGAGCGCTCTTTGCAAAGAACTTTCATGTACGCCATCAGCAGGTTTTCGCGCGCCAAAGAGAAGAGCTTGTATTGGTCAAGGGTTCAGAAAGCAGCCGACTACTAAAAAAAGCGGTTCGCATCAGCGTGATGGGACGCAATCGGAAGGGCCAGCCGCTCAAGGTACTCTCGCCGAAAATGCAAAAGATATTCGGTGCGTTCAATGGAAAGCTCAGTTTTCAGCGGTGCCCCCCTAGATGGGTCGATTCTGACCATGTAGAGAGTGCCGCCAAATTCATGCGGTCGCTCAGTTAGGTGGACTGCCCTAAGCCGTGCACCCCATGCCTCTCAAAGACATAGGCACAGCCTCTGCAAGCCCCTCTAAATGCCCGATCCCTTCCAGATCCCATCCACTCGCGCCTTGGTCTCCGCGTCCATCTCAATCATGGGAGGCCGCGGCAGAGTGAATCTCTCCGCCACCCACTTCCGCGTCGCGTCAATGCCCACCTTACTGCCCCATCTTGGCACCATAGTTCGGCATCCTCGCCCAGGTCCTGCACATCGCAGCAGCACCTCAAATCACGTTCTTCCCCGCAATCCCAAAGTGCTTCGCCGCGGCCAGCAAATGGCCGTCATTCGAATACACTGCGCGGAAACCGGATTCGGCCGCCGTCGCCAGATGCACGGCATCCGCTGCCCGCAGAAACACCGTTCCCGGCAGCTTCTCATACACCTTGCGGATGCGCGCAAGAATGTCCTCACTCTGCGGAATCCATCGGAAAGCGCCGGCCTGAATGTGCGCCTCCAGTTGCCCAACCAGCGCCGCATAGGAGGCAGCCCGGATGGCGCCTTCGCGCAGCTTGCGATGAAACGCGGCAATCATCTCCGCCTGCCCATGCGCGGCACAGGCTAGGTGGTCGGTGGCCGCCAGCGCACGCACCGCATCGGCGCCCGGGTCCTGATAATAGAGTCGAACAAGATAGCTGGTATCGAAGTAGATCACCGGATTTCGCGGCCCCGGTCTTCGCCGATGATCTCCGTCGAATCCGTCCCCCCATGCAGGCGCGCGCGCTCCCGGAGAAAGGCCCGCGTGTACGTGGGATGGGCGAAAAACGGCTGCGCCGGCATCGGCGACGCCGGAATAATCTTTGCGATCAGCCGTCCGCGTTCGGTCACATAAACCTCTCCCGCCTGCGCCTGCCGCACCCATCGTCCGGTGGATTCATGGAGTTCGCGGATCGTGATCGTCTTCATGTGTCACATTGTGACACATCGCTCAATCTGAGGCAAACCCGTGCCCGCGCCCAACGGAAGCGGCCACGCGAAGCTATTGCCTGGACGGCTAGTCCAGCCCCAATTTCTTCCAGATCGCATCCACTCGCGCCTTCGTCTCCGCGTCCATCTCAATCATCGGGGGCCACGGCCGTGTGAACCCCTCCGCCGCCCACTTCCGCGTCGCGTCAATGCCCATCTTGCTGCCGTAGTTCGGCAGCCGTGACGAGTGGTCCAGCGAATCCACCGGCCCCAGCGTGAACTGGATATCGCGCTCCGGGTCGATGTTATTCGCCACGCGCAGTGTCACCTCGGCCAGGTCCTGCACATCGCAGTCCTCGTCCACCACAATCACGCATTTGGTGAACATCGCCTGCCCCATCGCCCAGATGCCGTTCATCACCTTGCGCGCCTGCCCGGCGTAGCTCTTCTTGATCGAGACAATCATCAGGTTGTGGAACACCGCCTCCACCGGCAGATTCACATCCACAATCTCCGGCAGCGTCAGCCGCATCAGCGGCAAAAAAATCCGCTCCACCGCCTTGCCCATCCACGCATCTTCCATGGGAGGCTTGCCCACAATCGTCGCCGCATACACCGGATCCTTGCGGTGCGTAATGCACGTGATGTGAAAGACCGGATACTCCTCCTCCATCGTGTAAAAACCAGTGTGGTCGCCGAACGGCCCCTCAACCCGCAGCTCATCCAGCTTCACGTACCCTTCCAGCACAATCTCCGCGTGCGCCGGAACCTCAAGGTCTACCGTCTCGCACTTCACCAGCTCCACCGGCTTCTGCCGCAGGAACCCCGCGATCACATACTCCTCAACCTCCGGAGGAGCCGGCACAATCGCCGCAAATGTCGTCGCCGGATCGGTCCCAATCGCCACCGCCACTTCCATCCGGTCGTCTTTCACATTCCCCAACGCAACCGTTCCGCCCGCAGTCTCCGCCATGGCCTGCACATGCGCCGCAGCTGAATCCCCCGCCGCCGCGCGCAGCCGCTCCCGCAAATGCTCCGCCGCATTCTTCTGCCGCTGCCAGTGCATGCCCGTCGTCTGCCCGTCATACACCTGCATGCGGTACATCCCGACATTGCGCTTGTCCGTCTTCGGATCGCGCGTCACCACGCACGGCAGCGTAATGAACCGCCCGCCATCCATCGGCCAGGTCTTAAGCACGGGAAAATCCAGCACGCTGAAGCCTTCCCGCTGGATCACCTCCTTGCACGAAGCGTCCTTCGCCGCCACCGTCTTTGGAAAAAGCTTCCCCACCTCCGCCAGCATGGGCAGCATCTTCAGCTTGTCCAGCAGCCCCTCTGGAGACTTCACATCCATCAGCGCCCGTATCCGCCCGGCAATCTCATCCAGCGAATCCACCTCAAGCGCCAACTTCATCCGCCGCTCGCTGCCGAACTGGTTCATCAGCACCTTCGCGCCCGGATACCCCTTCACCCGCTCAAACAGCAGCGCCGGCCCGCCCGGCACACCGCCCGGCTTGCCGATCCCTCGCCGTCCTATTTTGGACACGCGGTCCGTGATCTCCGAAATCTCCAGCACCGGATCCACCTCTTCGCGCACGCGCTTCAGCTCGCCCGCCTTGTCCAGCGCCTTGATCCAATCTCTCAGGTCGTTGTATGCCAATGTCTTCCCCGGCGCTCCCTGCACACGAGCGCAATCCTCATTCTAATTCCGCGTTTGCACGCGCAGCTCTCCTCAGGTCGTCAGCCGGTCCCGCGAAATCGCCTTCAAGCCCCACACCCGCAAATCGCGCAGCGCTCCCGCCGGCCCGTCAACCCATAGCCGCACCTCCGGAGCCTCACTCCCCGCGTAATAAAACCGCTTCGTGAACGCCGCCGACCGGTTCACAATCAGCTCCGCCACCGACCCGTCAATATAGATATGCACCTCAACCGCATCCCCTGCCGCAATCGAAACCCGCACGCCATCCACCTTCACCGCATCCCGATCCACCGGATCACACTGCAACGTCAGCACCGGCGCCTTCATCTCACCCGACGCCAGCCTGCCCACCAGTTCGGCCGTAAAGGCCCGTCCCACCGCAAAACTCGCCAGCATCTCACCGGTCGCCGACCGCACCGCAAGGCGTCGGCACTCTGCCTTCACATCTGCTCCCGGCTTCAGCCTTTTCTCTCCCTCGCTCAGTTCGCGCATCGCAGAAGCCACTTCCATCCCCAGCGTTCCATCCCCGCGCAGCGTCAGCACGCGCGGCAGTGACATCAATCCCGCCCAGCCCGCCGCCTTGTACTCCGCCAGCGGACGCGTCTCGTTAATCCATCCCCACACAATCCGGTTCCCATCGCGATCCAGCTGCGTCTTCGCCGCATAATACGTCCCGTAATCCAGCTCGCCATACCGGTCCGGATGAAACCGCATCGCCTTCTCATCCAGCACGCCACTCTGCCAGTGCACCTTGCCGCGCGCCGAGTAAATCAGCACATGCTTCCCGCCTAGCGGAAACAGCTCCGGGCACTCCCACATATCGCCCGTGTCCACCGGATTCGCAGCCGCCTTCCCCGCACCCACGCCGCTCGCCACCGGATGCAGATATTCCCAGTGCCGCAGGTCCTTCGAACGATACAGCAGCACCTCCCCGCCCTCATGCTCCACGCCCGAGCCCACTGTCATGTACCACACATCGCCCTGCCGCCACGGCGAAGGGTCCCGAAAGCCCGTCTCTCGCATCCTCTTTGGCGGAGCCGCAATCACTGGCAGCGCCCGCTTTTTCCATACCTTCAGCTCAGGATCATCCGACGTTGCCAGGCACTGCGTCTCGCGAAGGCTGTGCACACCATCGCGCAGCGTCGCCTCGCTCTCCGGCGCGCTCACCACGCCCGTGTACAGCACCGCGACTGCATCGCCGTCAATCACCGCCGTGCCCGAGAAGCATCCCTGCGCGTCCGGCCCTCCGGGCGTCGGAGCCAGCGCCACCGGCAGGTGCTTCCAGTGCACCATGTCCTCACTCACCGCGTGCCCCCAGTGCATATCGCCCCAGTACGCCCCATCCGGGTTGTACTGGAAAAACATGTGGTACTGTCCCTTCCAGAACACCGGCCCATTCGGATCATTCGTCCAATTCCGCTTCGGCAGCAAATGGAACTGTGGCCGCCGCGGATCGCGCGCAAGTTTCGCCTCCAGGGCTGCATCTTCGGCCCACGCCAGCCGATGCGCTCCCCGCGGAATCCCAGCCGCCAGTACCACTCCTGCCTTCAACAACTCCCGCCGATTCATACGTCTTGCCTCCAGCCACCGCCAAGTCTAACGGATTCAGCATTGCAGTGGCCTTCCGCGCTCCCCGCAACCAAATTGCCCCGTCTAAGATCAAAACTGTCAGGAGTCATCATGTTCCGAGCCATCAGTACATTGGTCCTCTGCGCCGCGCTTCCCGTTGCCGCATATACCCAGACCCACAAGCCGACCGATCACGAGATTCTTGTCCAGGTCAGCCGCACCCTCACTGATGAACCGGCCCTGAGCGGCATGACCATCAACCCATCGGTCTCGAACGGAGTCGTCACGCTCTCCGGCACCGTCACCAGCTACGCCGCCAAGGTGCTCGCATCAAACGAAATCTCCGGCATCAACGGCGTCAAAACCGTGCTGAACAATCTCAACGTAGTCCCGCCAGCGCCCGTGCCAGCCACTGCTCCTCCGCCGCAGCCTGAGCCGCAAAGCCCGCCGCCTCCATCCGCTGACCAGTTCACCAGCATGCAGAGCGTCAACCTCCCCGCTGGAACTTCCCTGCCTGTGCGTCTGGTTGAGGAAATCAACACCAAGAACGCCCAGGCGAATGACGTCTTCCACGCCACCCTCATGTCTGACATCACCAGCGACGGCTACGTGCTCATCCCGCACGACACCGTCTTCATCGGCCGCGTCATCAGCGCGCAGCCCGCGGGCCGTTTCACCGGCTATCCCGAACTTTCGCTTGAACTCACCGGCTTCACCGTCAACACCCCGCAGGGCCCCAAACAAATCGGACTCATTACCGATCCGCTCTCCAACCAGGGCAAAGGCCGCGGCAAAAACACTGCCGAGAAGGCCGGTGGTGGCGCTGCCTTCGGGGCCATCATCGGCGCACTCGCTGGCGGTGGAACAGGAGCCGCCATCGGTGCACTCTCCGGAGGCGCACTCGGCGCCGGAACCAACATCCGCCGCGGACACGAGATCGACCTCAAGCCCGAGCAGCTTCTTACCTTTACGACCAATTCCTCGGCTTCGGTCCCCGTCTACCTCGACCACGGCAGCCAGATCATCCCCAACCCGGCCTCTACTCCCGAGCTCTCTAACCGTCCGAATGTCAGCCAAAACGCAAATAGCCCGAACAGTCAATAGCCCGGTATGAAAGCGAATGCCCCACGCAACTAAATGCGTGGGGCCAGATGCCAGTCACTTTTCAACTCTCCCAACTTCTTACCCCGCATCCACCTCATGCATCCATCGATCGAGCAGCGTCTGCGCGCAGCGCGCACCGCACAAGTGCTTCACTGCCGCGTCATGCGCCAGGAAATCATTCCAGTGGGTCACCTTCAGTAGCGGCTGCTCCACCTTCGGTACGGGCGACACCTGGTCCTGCCAAGCCAGCCACCAGTCACAGGCTTCCTCGCTCTTCGGCTTGCCGCACACGTTGCAAAGGAATGTCTCACTGAACGCCATCGTGTACCCCGCTCCTTCGTCCCCGGCCCCCACGTCCTTGGCTCTTACGTCCTTGGAGAGTAGCACCGCCAGACCCGATCTTTAGTGGAAGAACCTGCAAGGGCTCTCTCCCCTCTTCGCCTCTAAACCTTGTCAAGCCAATCTTCATCCTAAGCCATTTATCTACAGCGATTTATACTTGCCTTAAATTACCCTCAATCTGCTATCATCATAATAAAGGGGGGTAATAACAGACCCCTCACTCGAGTACGCTTCCCGGCATGAGACGAGAGGCGGTAAATCTCAACAAATCAGTGCCTTACTGACAACATCTTTGAAATCATGGATTAACGCGACTTCAGCGCCGCGTCGCAATCAAATCTGCAACTTACACCTAAAACCGCCAAAATCAATAAGATTGGGGCAAAACGCGATTTGTACCTCTCAATGAAATCAACAACTTAACAAAGAGTCACCGATTCAGTCGTTCACGCCGCCGAGGGCTCAATATCCACCAGCGGATACCCGAGCCGCTTCCACTCGTCGTACCCGCCCAGCAGAGGCCGAACCCGCCGCACGCCCATCTTCCGGATCGCCAGCGCCATCTTGGCCGCCGTCGCCTCGCTTGGGCAGGTGCAGAAAAGCACCACGTCGCGGTCCCGCGGAATCTCCGCGCACTGGGCAACGAGCTTATCCGGAGATAGTAGGATCGCGCCGGGCAGAGTCCTCGGGTCGGGCAAGTAGTCCAGCGGATGCCGCAGATCCACGATGTACACCGGCTTCCCACTTTCCAGCATTGACTTCAGCTCACCTGGAGCCACCCGCGCCAGCCTTAGCTCCTTCAGGAAGGCCCGCTGACGCATGAAGCGCCACACTAGGAAAGCCACCAGCAGCAGAAGGAACAGTACCAGCCCGAATCGCGTAACCCACGCAAAGGCATTGGGGTGTAGCTTCAGAACGTCCCCAAAAAACCGGCCGCACAACGTTAACGATAGTCCCCACAACATGATCCCAATCGCGTCATACACGGCAAACAGTCGAAAATCCATCCGCGTCTGGCCGGCAATCGGCGGGGCCACCACGCCCAATCCCGGTAGAAACTTCGCCACCACCAGTGCCTTTACTCCGTGCTTGCCGAAGTAGTCCTCCGTCTTGCGCACGCAGGTACTCCTCTCCATGGAAAGCCGGCACAGCAAATTCACCACCGCCCTGCCATACCGCTTGCCTAGGAGATACCACGTACTGTCGCTGATCAGGCTGCCCGCGAGAACGGCAAGCACCACCAGCGGCAGGCTCATCTTGTGCGTGGCCGTCAAAGTCCCTGCAGTCAGCAGCAGCGGTGCGCTCGGAATCGGCACGCCCATCTGTTCCGTCAACACCCACAGGAACAGGATCAAGTAACCGTATTTAAGGAAGAAATCCAGCGCAATCGGCATACCCTGCAGTCCCTACCCAAATAATACCTACGGAAGAGATGCTGAAAAGAGGCGTATTGATGCTGCAAAAACAAGGCCCTCGGGGCGGCACCGGGAGGGCCTTCGTTAGCACGCCAAGCTGTTGTTTTACCTCGCGTGGACTAGCGGCATCTCCACCAGATGTTCGCTGAGGAACCACACCTGCATTTCGTTGGTCCGCACCACATCGCTGATCAGCAGGTCGTTCGTCCCGTCATCGCCCAGATCCTGCGCCTTCTTGGCCAGTGCCCGCGCGTTCTTGATGATCAGCTCGTGTGCTTCAAGCAGCCGCGAAATCTGCACCGGAACCTCCTCGCGGTCCCGCGGCGCACGCGGAATGCGCGTCAGCTCGGCAACGTCGTGCGCCATGGCCACGCTCACTCCGCCTAGCGTTTGAATTCGCTCCGCCAGCCCATCCACCAGTTCCACCTGCTCGCCAAAGTGCTTATCGAACAGCAGATGCAGTTGGTAGAAAGTCGGCCCGCCCACTTGCCAGTGCGACTTCTTATAAAGGTCGCGCAGGCTCGATGTATCGGCCAGCATCAGGTTCAGCTGCTCGCAGACCTCTGTCCGTGCCTTCTCGTCAATGTCGATCGGCAGGCTGCGGATCACAGTCCCGAACTTCTGAATCGACCGTGCGCTCTGTTTCCACTGCGGGGTGGCGTAGTCCGTACCCTTGGTCGGGACTTCCTTCAACGCTGAAGTGCTCATTGCTTATTCCTCCGTATTGCCATTGGATGCCGCAACGGCCTCAACAGAGTCACTCACGCACCATGCGCGAGGCACAATCGCCGGATTTTAATTCTTCACTCTTACCCTCGGCTCAACTGACATGCCAGGCCGCAGCAGATGGTTCGCAATCTGGCTCGGCTTGGTGAAGTCGATGCGCACAGGAACGCGCTGCACCACCTTCACGTAGTTACCCGTCGCATTTTCCGGCGGAAACAGGCTCAGCACTGATCCCGTCGCGCCGCCGATCTGTGTAACGCGGCCGTCATACTTGCGCCCCCCGTAGGCGTCCACGCTGATCACCACAGGCTGGCCTGCGCGCATATGATCGAGCTGCGTTTCCTTGAAGTTCGCCGTCACCCATATATCGTCGAGTGATACCAGCGTCATCATGTTCTGCCCCACGCTCACGTTCTGGCCTACCTGAACGCTCTTGTTAGTAATAATCCCAGCTGAAGGCGCGTAAATCTTCGTGTAGCTCAAATTCAGCTTTGCTTGTTCCAACTGAGCCTTTGCCTGCTGCACCAGCGCCGCCGCCTGGTCCGCACGCGCCTTCTGAATCGCCACCTGTTGCGGTCCGGTCAGCGCGTTATGGTAACTCGCCTGCGCCTGCCTTACGCGGTCGTGCGCAATGCGGACCGCATCCTGCGCGCCTTGCAGGTTTGCTTCGGCTTGCGCAACGGCTGCTTTGTTCGCATCAGCAGCGGCCACCGCCGCGTCATACTGCTGCTTGGAGATGACGTCCTTTTCTACCAGCGGAGTGTAGCGCTCGAGGTCCTGCTGCGACTTGAGTGAGTTTGCCTTCGCCTGCGCAACTGCCGCCTGGGCTGCCTGGAGCTGCTTCTCAGCCTGCGCCACTCCTGCCTGCGTGCTGGAGAGATCGGCTCCCGCCGAATACAACGTCGCACCCGTATTAATGTGCGTCACCGGAACGTTCACCCTGGCCGCCTCAAATGCTGCTTCCGCGCTCGCCAGGTTCGCCTCGTCCTGCTGCACAGCTGTTTCAAAATCCGTCGGATCCAGCTCGGCGATCAAGGTGCCCTTGTCCACATACTGGTTCTCATCCACATTCACGTTGATCACGTGCCCGGCGATACGCGCGCTGATCTGGATCAGGTTTCCGTTGACCTGCGCATCATCCGTGTCTTCGTAGTACGTGGAGTGCCACCAGAAAAGCAGCCCGCCCACCACCAGAATCGCAACTACTCCAATGACAATGAACCGCCGGCGCGACTTGATGCGTGGATCTGTGGGCTCTGGCTCCGTACCACCGCCCCTCGGCACCGCCTGGCTTTGAGTCTTGTTGTTCTGCTCTGGATTCTCGTCCGCCACAGTTACTTTCCTCCCACATACATCTGATAATCATTGCCGGCCACGCCCAGCGCGCGCGCCAGCGACAGCTTCGCCACGTTGTGCTGGTAAAGACTGCTCACATACTGGTCATCGGCCTGGGCCAACGCCGAAAGCGCCTGCGACACAGCAAGGTTGTTGTCGACGCCCGCCTTGTATCGCTCCTGCGCCTCGGTCAATGCCTCCCGGGCCAGATCTACGCTGCTGCGCGCAACTTGCACCTGCTTCTCTGCCGCCTGAATATCAAGAATGCTGTCCCGAACATCCGCGCTGATCTGACCTTCCAGGTCGCTCAGCCGCGCCCGCTCCTGGTCGAGCTGAGCCTGCGCCTGCCTGGCGTCGCCGCGCAGTTTGGCCTCCTCGAATACCGGTACATCCAGCGACCCTGTTGCATCGCCGGTACCGTGCGAGTTGGCCGGGTTCACGCCTATGTCGCCATAATCTCCGCTGAAGCTGATGACGGGCAGCCGTTCATCGGTCGCAGCTTTCCGTGCATGTTCTGCTGCCGCAACCTGCTCGCGCAACGCCTTCAGGTCGCTGCGTGCGGCAAGCGCCTGTTTCACCGCCGTATCGGCATCCAAATGGTCAAGCGGAGCATACGGCTCCGGGCTGGTCAACTTGAACTTCTGCTCCAGCGGTAGCCCTATTGCGCGCGCGAGCGCAATCCGGTCCTTGGCATATGAGTTCTGCGCCGTAATCAACGTCTGCTGTTGCGTCTGGTAGTCAACTTTGGCCCGCAGAACATCGAGCAGCGGGGCTGTCCCGGCATTGTGACTGTCGACCGCCTGATCTAGAGACACCTTCGCCGTCGCCACCTGCGCCTCGGCCTCGTCAATCCGGCTCTTGTCCGCAATACAGATTAGATAAGCATTACCTACCGTCAGCACCACCATGTCGCGCGCGTCGTACACCGACAGCTTTGCGCCTTCAAAATTGTGCTTCGATGCCAGGTAATTCTGCAGCGCCGAGAGGTTCAACAGCGACCACTTCAGCGAGGCGCGAATGTCCGTATAGCCGTAAGGGCCAATGACCGCCGGAAAATTCGGACCCCGCAGACCCTCGGCTTGTAAATCGGTCTGTTGTACAGATTCTGTAAGATTGGCGTCCACCGTCGGCAGCAGCGCCTGCAGCTCGGTCAGTTGCTGGCCGTGCGCCGATTGCGTGCTCTGGCTTGTTAGGATCAGGCCCAAGTTGTACCTCAGCCCCAGCGCAATGGCCTCGTCAAGTGACAACGGAATGACCCCGTTGGTCGCCTTCACTTCCACCTGGCTGCCTTGAAAGGTCGAGCTGTTGATCTGCGGCTGCGCCACCGGCAGCGGCGAGCTCTGCTGTACCTGGTATGCATAGGCCGCCGGACTCATTGTCGCCGTCATCAACGCGCCCAACAGCACGCCGGAATACACGACAGTTCTCCGGTTCCGGGAACTTGCCTTCAACACTAAAAGCTCCATTGCGGGAATTACGTCTCAGATCACGCTTCTGAAACAATCAAAAGCCACTAATCACTAATCAGGTTACCCGTTTTGGATGCCGGAGCACCTGAAAGTATTCAAAAAAAAGCGGGCCTGGCGGCTCGTAGTGGTCCCTAGTTTGACCCAAGCCGCTCGATTAAAACACCTATACCTAAGCCCAGCGTCGCGCTGCGGGACCAGACTACACCTGGGCAGTCACCGCATGCACCAGCGAAGTCGCCAGCGAGCACAATGCCTGCCGGAACAGCTCGCTCACTTGCCTCGGCTGCCAATTCCTTGATGCGGCCCTGCGAAGTGAGGCGGCTGCCGCGGCATTGTCCCACCCCAGAATGGCTCGTTCCACAAAGATGGCCCGCTGTGCTACAGGAAGCTTGTTCAACCATTCGCGCAGCCTGCTCCGCTCCGGTCCCCTTACCATGCCCGCAAGCTGGCTGGCTGAAATCCCCGTGGCCGAAAGGTCGTCATCATCGATGCAATGCCCGCTGGACTCCTCCATTGGCGGGGGAATCTCAAACGCCTTCGGATCCGCTTTGCTCAGGCGCGCAACCGCGGACTCGACCAGCGTCTGGCACGTCGCCAGCACCGTGGCATCCCGCTCCGCACATGGATCGATCTCTGTCTTCGCCACGGCTGTCTCCACTAGTTCGGCGGCCTGCGACTCGTCTCCCATCATCAGCGCGGCAATTTGATAAAGCTCCCCCGCGGTTTCTTGCACCTTCGTCCGTGCATCCCCACAATCGCTGTCCGCCATTCCGCTTTCCTCCATCGTTCCTTCATCCTCAAGCAGCCGTCTCGCGGAGTCAACCGGGAAAAGGCTGACCTCTCATCCACACCATATGGCAACCCGCTCAACCGGCTCAACTTTTATCATTCATTCACGTCCCCCCGATACAAAAAGTATCAGCCCGGCCAAGACTGGCTACACTGGAACCTGGAATCAAAGTCTCAGACCGCATGCCTCGAACCCAAACTCGGAAACTAAGCCGGTTCATTGGAAGAGACGAGTCCTGGCTGGACTTCAATCGTCGCGTGCTGCAAGAAGCTGAGGACACCACGAACCCTCTGCTCGAACGGGTCAAGTTCCTGGCCATCACTGCCAGCAACCTCGATGAGTTCGTGGAGATCCGCATCGCCAGCATCCTGCAGCGCATTGAAGACGGCTACTCGGAAAGCGATGAGGAGGGCGTCACCCTGGAGCAGTCGCTTACCGCGATCAACCAGAACATGCATCGGTTCGTCGACTCACAGTACTCCTGCTGGAACAAGCAGCTCTTGCCCGCTCTGCGCGCTGCCGGCGTCCGCGTGCTCACCTGGGACGCAATCGACGATATGGCATGCAAGAAGGCGACCGAGTTCTACCAGCGCGAGGTCGATCCTCTCCTCACACCCATCACCATCGATCCCGCCCACCCTTTTCCACGCGTTCTCAACAAGGCCCTTTGCATTGCTCTTCTCCTGCGGCGGAAGCGCCGCGGAACTGCCGGGCCAGTTCTCGGAGTCGTCACCGTACCGCGCGCCCTGCCACGGCTCGTGCCTCTGCCTTCGGCGGCCGGCACACACGATTACCTCTTCCTGTACGACCTCATCGAACGCAATGCCGCCGCCATGTATCGCGGATATGAGATCCTCTCCAAGGCCTCCTTCCGGGTCACCCGCAACAGCAACCTCTATTTCCAGGAGGAGGAGTCACGTACTCTGCTGGAGACCGTCCGTGCCGAACTGCACAATCGTCGCAAGGGAGACGCGGTTCGATTGGAAATCGAGAAGCCTGCAGACCCCGAAATCGTCGACCGCCTGCGCGTCAACTTCGAACTCGACGAATCGCAGATCTTCCGCACAGATGGGCCCGTTAACCTCTCGCGGCTCATGAATCTCTACACCGACACGCCGCGCACCGACCTGAAATACGCGCCCTTCGTACCCCGCGAACTTCGCCTGAATCGCAAATCAGCCGACCTTTTCGACGAGCTGCGCCACCGCGACGTCCTTCTGCATCACCCATACGACTCCTATGACGGCGTGGTCGGCTTCATTCAGTCCGCCGCGAAGGACCCGAATGTCGTCTCCATCAAGCAGACCCTCTACCGCACCAGTGCGGACTCAACTATATTCAACGCCCTCACGGAGGCAGCACAGAGCAAGGAAGTAACGGTAGTGGTCGAGCTGACCGCTCGCTTTGACGAGGCCTCAAACATCCGCTGGGCGCGCGACCTTGAGGATGCCGGAGTCCAGATCTTTCACGGCATCGTGGGCCTCAAGACCCACTGCAAGCTGGCTCTGCTCGTTCGGCGCGACCCTGACGGCCTCGTCCGGCGCTACGGGCATCTGGGTACCGGCAACTACAACCCGGTAACAGCACGCTTCTATACCGATCTCAGCCTGTTGACGGCCGACCCCGAGATCACGTCCAGCATGCACGCGGTGTTCAACTACCTCACTGCCCATTCGGAATCCAGTGACTATTCGCCCTTGCTCGTCGCCCCGCTCACCCTGGCCGAAAGCTTCATCCGCATGATCCACCGCGAAACCGAGCACGCCGCGTCTGGCCGTCCCGCGCGCATCATTGCCAAAATGAACTCGCTCCTCGAATTCGGAATCATTGATGCCCTCTATGTTGCCTCCCAGGCCGGCGTACAAATTGACCTCATCGTCCGTGGCATTTGCGCTCTTCGACCTGGAGTCAAGGGCCTCAGCGAAAATATCCGAGTCAGATCCATCGTCGGACGCTTCCTCGAGCACAGCCGCATCTTCTACTTCCTGAACGGCGGCCAGGAAGAAGTTTATTGCGGAAGCGCCGATTGGATGCCTCGGAACCTCTTTGAGCGTTGCGAAGTGGTCTTCCCCGTCCGCGACCCTCAGATCAGCGCCCGAATCCGTAACGAGATCCTCCCAGCTCTGCTCGCCGATAATGTAAAGGCCCGGTTACTGAACTCTTCGGGTATCTATACCCGAACATCGAGCTCCGATGACCGCATTCCAGCCTTCAATGCGCAAGACTTCTTCATTTTGAACGCTGAAGGCAAAGCCCCAGCCGAAAATATTCCCGCAATCTCCTCACCCCGGCCTCATCATCCTAAAAAGCATAAAATCTATTAATATCAATCAGTTAAATCCTGCGATGCCGCGCTTTCCAGATAGATATAATCCACCTGTTAACCCCGCTAAGAACTGATTTGAAAGAAGAAAGGCATCCCCAAGCCTATTCAGAGCCATCTAATGGCGCTGAATTTGTCTGGAAGGCCATCCTCCGGCATAAAGAGCTTCCAGCGCTTTCAATGGAACGATTGATCACTGAATGATTAGAGAGCTCATGATTTTTAGCTTTCGGAGGCTAGAGTCGTCCGCAGAGTGATTTTTGCCACGTAAACCACATCAAATTGATACTTCCCGTGATGTATCGAGCCCAACATTTATCAAGTTCGTGCGCCATGCGCAATTTACAGGAGAAAACCCTCATGACGAAGTTGTTTTTCCGCTCAGTTACCATTTCCGCCGCGCTGCTCATTCCGGTCGCTTCCGCCTTTGCTCTCGGCCCCGCTGCCCCGGAACCACTGCCGCCGCCCGCACTAGCAATGCTCGGCCCCGCTGCCCCGGAACCACTGCCGCCGCCCGCACTAGCAATGCTCGGCCCCGCTGCCCCGGAACCACTGCCGCCGCCCGTTGCCTAATTGGAACAGAGTTGGTTGATGTCGTGACAGTTTTTCTCTGAAGCTCCGTCCTTCTGCTGGTATTCTTAACTGGCAGAAGGACAACGAATGCACTTCCCGAGCTTAAACGACTTCCTCTGGATCCTCGGAATTGCGGGCGAATTGTCCCTTCTCGCTGTCCTTATATTCCGTGGCTCGTATAAGGTTTTTCCGGTCTTCACTACCTATATTATTTGGCTCACCATTTCTGACCCGCTCCTCATGCTGGTTCTTACCTCGCATCACAATCAGGGTGGTCATCTTTATTATCGTACCTATTTTGCTTTTAATATCATTCAATACATCATCGAGCTAATGGTCCTTTTTGAGATCGCTTCGGTCGTACTTCGTCCGGCAGCGAAGATTCTCTCTTGGAAATTTTTGCTTGCTTTCATCATAGTCATGATTGCTCTGGCGCTTGGCGCCTTTCTCATTACTGCGGACATTAATGACGCAACGCTGGCTCATCCACGAACCTACATGGTAGTAAACACAACAATGGCTATCCTGCGCCTAGCGACATTCCTCCTGATTGCCGGGTTTTCACAACTGCTGGGCTTGTCCTGGAAGAACCATGTTCTCCAACTGACCTCAGGGCTGGCTTTTTACGCTATCGTCACCCTGATCGTCGAACTCGGGCAAAGCCACCTAAGGGCGGGTCCGCATTATGCTCAAGAGTTTTACTCCCTTTCGCATCTCCGCATCGGCGGTTACCTTTGTGCACTGTACTTTTGGTGCTATGCCTTTGCAAAAAAAGAGGCTCCACGCAAAGAATTCAGTCCACAAATGGCGAGAATTCTGGTATCAATATCTGGAGGCACCAAGAGGCAACGTGCAGTTATTGCCCGTACACGTGATCAATAGCGAATGATCCTCCCTATACTTTCGATCGCAGCAACGGCAGTTCCGGCGGCATACGCCATCTATTGGCGACGCACTCAGGCAAGACGGCGCAGCGCAGACTGGGACTCTATCATCTCCCGTTTCCGCTCCAACGGTGAGTTTGGCTTTTCCGATTTGACCGAGCGCTACCTGTACAGCCCGGCAATCCAGGCCACCCCGGAAGACATATGGCCTCGCATCAACGGCGCGAACGGGCTCTGGTCCATGTTTGTAAATGCGGGCGTGCTTATGGAACTGGCGGACTATGCTGCGACCCACGGCGGTGAAGCTGTTCCCGAATTGTTGGTTGAAGAACTTCGAAGTGATGCACTTCAGCTGCGAATCGCGGTGATCGCCGCGCTCATCCGCTACGGCTTTTCACGCTCTGGAGTTTCGGCTTCCGTCAACGCGCACCGCGCCGCATGCGCTTACGGCTCCATGCTCGCACACATCACAACTCTGTTCCAGGAACACTCTGCCATCTTCTTCCCCAGGTTCCTTGAAGCCATGTGACATCTGGCCCTCCCCCGCGATATTCATACCGTATAAAAAAGGCGGCTACGACATAGGGTTCGTAGCCGCCGTACAATTCATGCGGTAGATGCCTGCTCCACGGCGGCGAAGTGTGGGGCTCAAAATTGCCCGCACCTTCGACGCAAGATCAAATGCGGCAAATTTGAGGTATTCCGAATCGCTGTGCGATACTGCCTTAGACCTTTCACTCAACGCCGGGATGGCGGAACTGGCAGACGCAGCGGACTCAAAATCCGCCGACCCTTGCGGTCATGGGGGTTCGACCCCCCCTCCCGGCACCAACAAAATAAAAGAGTTAAGTGCATTTGGCCCCTCCAGAACGGAGAGGCCAAAATCGCTTGGTGGCTGTTCTGATGGCTGTTGGTTTCCACCGAGAGGTGCCGGGAAGAACGAGCTACGGAAAGCGAAGCCCAGTGGAATCTCCGCGTTCGTACATTGTCCAGTTGTCGCAATTCGTGCCTTCGCACCGGTCGCAAATGATTAAACCCTGGCCGACTTCCGAGGACCCTTCCTGAATGTGCGTAAGTGACTCGGCGATAATTCGCTCATTGAGGCGGAACCACCCTGCGTGCAATCTGAATTCCTGTTTGCTGGCTAAACCCCGTGAGAAGCAGCTACGAGATTCGAAACTATCTCTCTTCGCCGAGGTGGCAGCAATCGAGTCGAATTCAGAATGAACGTCAATTCTGACGCCACATGGATAAACGCCGCAAACAGCGGATTAAGCAATCCCGCCGCTGCCAGCCCGATGCCGATCGCATCGACGATCAATGTGCCGTAAAAATTTTGGAAGATGATCGCACGGCATCGCCGGGCGATGCGAACCGTCTCTACGAACTTTTGAAGATCGTTTCCAATCAGGACGACATCTGCGCTTTCGCGGGCGACATCCGTTCCGCTACCCATCGCTACTCCGACTGTGGCTTCGATGAGAGCGGGAGCGTCGTTGATACCGTCACCCAGCATGGCCACCATTCGCCCTTGCTTTGTATGTGCCGCTACCTCAACCGCCTTCTGCTCCGGCAGCAGGTCCGAATGAAAATGAATGATGCCCATTTGATCTGCAACCGCTTCGGCAGCCGACTGCGTATCGCCGGTGAGAAGAATCACGCGGGTATTCATCGCTTCCAGCTCCCTAACCGCGGTAGCCGCGCCTGGACGCACCTGGTCTTCGACGGAGATGACGCCATAGTATCGATCTCTGCCGGCCACAAGGACTGGCGTTCCAGCGAATGCCGGGTGTTGATCGGGCACTTCCACTCCAAGAGAGAGTAGGTGCGCGCGATTGCCCACGGCAATGCGCTCACCCTTCACCTGAGCCACAATGCCGCGGCCAACCACATAGCGGAAATCGCTCGATTCAGAAATAGGGATATTCTCCTGTTCGGCATAGCGAACAATAGCGTGTCCCAACGGGTGTTCCGAACCTTGCTCGGCGCTTGCCGCCGCTTGGAGCAGCATGCGCTCCGATATGCCCTGCTGCGGCAGTACCTGCGCGACCGACGGCTCCCCAAAAGTGATGGTTCCAGTCTTATCCAGAAAGACCGTATCGAGGCGGCCCAGGGCTTCAAGATAAATACCGCCCTTAATGATCGAGCCTTGACGCGCTGCGCGCCCAATCGCTCCCAGAATTGCCAACGGAGTGCCAGCCGCGATTCCGCACGCTCCGGCCACAATGATGACGGAGATCGTAGAACGGATATTGTGCGTGATGAGGAACGTGAGCACGGCTGCGCCGAGAGCGAAGTAAACAAGGTAACCAGCCAGCCGATCCGCCGTCTTCTGAATGGGAGCGCGCGAGTGCTCTGCCTTCTCGACCGCTTCAATGATCTTGCCGAAGGTCGTTTCTTTTCCTAAACGCTCCGCGCGGACCTGAAGGCTGCCCGCCTGGTTGATGGTGCCTGCGTACACCTTGCTGCCGGTTGTCTTTTCGCTCGGCATCGGCTCGCCCGTAATCGCTGCCTGCTCCACGAACGAATGACCGCTGACCACCTGGCCATCGACGGGAATCCGGCTTCCGGGGCGAATCACGACGATCTCTCCAGAAAGTATCGTCTGCGTGGGCACTTCGACTACCTGGCCGTCCCGTAACACGCTGGCCGTCTGCGGCAGGAAATCCAGCATGTCCTGAATGGCGCGCCGTCCTCGGCCAACCGTCAGACCTTCCAATATCTCCGCAGCCAGCACGAAGGCTGTAATAACCAACGCCGTAAAGAACTCACCGATCGCCAGCGCGGAAACCAGCGCAATGGTCATGGAAAGCTCCATCGTCATGCGGCGCTGGACGATGTTCTCAAATGCCTCTTTGAAGATCGGGTAGCCGCCGATCAGGGTGGCCGCGAGGCCAATCACGCTGACTCTTTGGAACGGCTCCCACCAGTGAAACCAAACGGCGGCCGCAGCTAGTGCCACGAAGACGACCCGCAGAACCTCGGCAAGCTCGATGGCGTGCTCATGATCGTGTTCGTGATCAAGTTCAAGACCGCCTTCTTCATGAGGTACGCCACCGGAGCCTACCGCGTTTTGTTCATGGTCGTGCGTCTCGTTCTCAAGGATGACACTCATGACATCTCCAAATTTTTAGTTGAAATAGCGTTTGACTACAGCGATCAATTCATCCGCCGCCTCGACCTGCGATGGAGGTGTTTTCTGGGCTGGGTCGAGCACATGGAATCGTAGGTGGCCTTCGATCAACTCCGCCATCAACCCGTTGAGCGCTCCGCGGCACGAGGCAACCAGTTGCAGAATCTCCTCGCATTCACTCTCTCCCTCCAGAGCCCGTTCAATCGCCTCTACTTGGCCCTTGATGCGCCTGACACGCGAAAGTGTCTTAGCCTTGTTTTTTGTGGTATGCGACAAGTAATCCTCCTCGGTCAAATAATATACTCCCCTACACTATAATCTAGATAATCGATTGGGAGAGCAAAAACCCGTGCTGGAAACCAAACGTCGTGTGATTGGTCAGATGATCGTCTGTCAGGGCTGCTGCTGCGGAGCGACACACAAAGACCGTCCGGAGGTGCCGGCAGAATGGTTGAAGGACGAGTGGCGAAGACGCGGCCTACTGAAGCGGTTCCAGCTCACAGTGAGCGGCTGCGTCGGCCCCTGCGATCTGCCCAATGTCGTCGTGGTGAACTCAGAGGAGGGTTCGCAATGGCTGGGCAACATCACCCACTTCAACCAATACCGCTCCTTGCTTGAATGGGCAGTGCGTTCCGTGGAAGTGGGTCATTTGCTGGAACTACCCCGCGAATTCAAAGACCATCTGTTAGAGCCATGGCGCTAAGCATCATTGCTTGACTTCATTCCGGCGGATCACGGGTGATCCGAGGGTTGGCTGCCTCAATTGTTGCGAACAGGCCAAACCATTCATCCAGAATCTGTTATTCGCGATTTCGTGGATAGGTACCGATAAAACGCGCTCCGATCCAGGTTTCAGCCGGCGACATCGCCGCAGGAAACCTGAAGGCTGGCCGACTTATGAGGAATAATCCTGAGTAAGAAACTCCCTGACCAGACATAGCCAGGCCGCACCTTCGCGCTGCTGGGCCCGGGGCGCTCGTGCCCTGCCGGGTTCTGATCACAGACGCCGATGTGGGACTTTCAGGCTCCTGCAGCCAACAAGTCCCATCACGTCCACTTTCGATTCAGCAAGCTTGGGCCAACGCAGTCGACAAGCGCGCATGGAGTGATTTCTGCGAGAGCAAGCAAAGAGCCATATCGAGCAAATATTAACTTGTTCTGCCGCATCGATTCCTGCATACTGAAAGCCCCTCCCGGGAGAAGTTGAGCGGCAGCACGCCATCGCGGACCGCTGTTCGTATGCCGGCAGGTAGAGAGCAATTCACGTTCGCCGCGTAGCTAGAGAGCAGACCCAAAGCCATCGCCCCTGAGGTGAACCATGGCGAATCCCTGGAACGGCAAAGTTGTCCTGGAAACATTCTGGTGGAACTGCTGGAACAGCAAGTATCCCCACGACTGGTACACCTACCTCGCGAAGCTGGCGCCTCGCATCGCCGCCCTGGGCTTCGACGGCATTTGGACCCCACCTCCCTGCAAAGACACCAGCGCCGAGAACAACATGGGCTATACGCCTTACGACTACTACGACCTCGGCCAGAAGAATCAGAACGGAGCCGTGTGGACACGCTTCGGCACTATGGACGCGTTTATCCGCCTGGTCGCGGTCGCGCACGCAAATGGCCTCGAGGTCTACCCCGACATTGTGCTCGACCACTGTGCTGGGGGCGATCCTGACACCTCCTCGCCCTTTCAGTCCGGCAGTCAACAGTTCACCAGCTTCCATCCCAGAGGATACGCCGGGCCGGGGACCGGCCGGTGGCCGCGCAACTGGCTCGACTTCCACTTCAACCCGCAGCACTGGCGCCCGGAAGGTGACTGGACCCCCAGCGCCACCAACAGCTTCGGT
>Ga0335075_10003303_pt1 | contig 25617 bp, 18 predicted proteins | sample Lox_Sample_24_FD_206723 | JGI IMG/M metagenome (GOLD analysis project Ga0335075, IMG submission 206723) | Soil microbial communities from Loxahatchee National Wildlife Refuge, Florida, United States - Lox_Sample_2.4 | ecosystem: Environmental > Terrestrial > Soil > Wetlands | place: USA...
AGCTCGGTTGCCCATGCGTCAACGAAGCGGCGCCGGTTCACCGCCTGGCAGGACTTGATGCCGACATCCAGGTCGCGGCCGTGCGACACGCCTTCATGATGGATCACGACCGATCGCGGCTGGTACAGCGTTTTCAGCCCGCTTGCGCGCAGGCGAAAGCAGAGATCGGCATCTTCGAAATAGGCCGGTGCATAGCGTTCGTCGAACCCGCGCAGCCGTTCGAATGTTTCACGCCGGAGCATCAGGGACGCACCGGAACAATAGTGCACCTCGCGCACGTAGTTGTAGATCGGCTTGCCTGGATCGTCATGGCGGCCGAAATTCCAACCCGATCCGTCGTTCCAGATAATGCCGCCCGCCTCCTGCAATCGCCCATCCGGGTAGATCAGTTTAGACCCAACCGCACCCACGTCGTCTCGGCATGCAAGCAGGTCCAGCATGGCGTCGGCCCAGCCAGGCATCACCTGCGTGTCGTTGTTCAAGAGCAATACAAATGCGCCGCGCGCGGTGGCTGCCGCGGAATTGCAGGCGCGCAGATAGCCGAGGTTTTCAGCATTGCGTTGCAGCCGGATGCCCCGCACACGAGCGAGACACGCGGTTTCCTCGCCGGGAAAGGCGTCGTCCACGACGATGACTTCGAACAATACCGCAGGCGGATGGGCAGCGATCGAGCCAAGGCAGCGGAGCGTGAAACCGGTGCAGCCGTAGCTGGGAATGATGACGGATAACACCGGTTCGTCCGAGCTCGGGACAGCGATCCCTTCTGCCTGCACGATTTCGATCAACGGAACGGCAGCGGAGGGCGGTGCTGCCCGGCGCATGCGGCGTGCGCGCCACCAAAGCGGGAGCCTCCGGTGCACCTGCCCTGTGCACGTCCACCAGACAATCAAAACACCCCGACGCAACAGGCCAGCCGCAACCGGATGCCTCACACGCAAGGCCTGCGCCAGCGACAAACAGCGCCAGACTAGCCCATCGGCAGCATCTGCCAGCAAACCGGAGAACCGCGCACCATGCACACTGATGCGGCTGACCCACAGACGTTGCGCGTCGCTCACGAGGACCTCCGCCGGTCGAGGGCCCTCGTATCCGAAACGCGATTGACCGGTCGGAGGGCGTGCCCTCCCACCTAGCGGCCACTGGTTAAGCGATGCTTAACGCCGGATCGCCAAAAACCTCTCCCACGGAGCGGGAGAGGTCGAGGTGCGAAGCACCGAGGGTGGGGGCGATCGGGAGCGTCGAACGAAAGCTGTGTACCTCTTTATGTCACCGCCCCTTGAAATCCGGCAGCCGACGATCCGCCATCGCCTTCACCCCTTCCCGGAAATCCTCCGTATTACGCAGCCAATTCTGCTCTTCGTATTCGCGCTCGGTGGCGGCAGCGACGGCCTCGGCCAGCCCACGCCGCAGCGTCTCACGCGTCGAAATGATGGCAAGCGGCGCGGAGTGGGCGATTTCCGTCGCCACCTCCTTGGCCTTCGTCCGCACCTGATCCTGCGGCACGCAGTAATCCGCAAGGCCCAGCACCAGCGCTTCCTCGCCGGTAATGCGCCGGCCGCTGTACATCAGCGAGCTCGCCTTCTGCAGCCCGATCAACCGCGGCAGCGTGCAGGTGAGGCCGAAGCCGGGATGGAAGCCCAGCCGGGTGAAATTGACCGAGAACCGCGCCTCCGGACAGGTGACACGGAAATCCGCCATCACCGCGAGCCCGACGCCTGCGCCCACCGCCGCGCCATGCACGGCAGCGACGATCGGCTTGCCGGTGCGCCACAGCCGCTGCGCTTCCTTGTAGAGATGCCGCCCGCGCCTGGCCCCGACACCGACGCCGTCCGACCCGCGGCTGCCGAAATCCGCGCCGGCACAAAAATGCTTGCCTTCGGCGCACAACACGACGGTGCGCACGTCCGGCATGCGGTCCCATTCCTCCAGCACGTCGGCGATTTCCGCCACCATGTCGGTATCGACGAAATTGTTCGGCCCGCGCCGGATCTCGATGGTGCCGACCATGCCCTCATGGTTCGCGGCTATGTGTTCGAAGCTTTGCATGGCGGTTTCCTGCCCTTTCATTCGCTGATCCTGTCTGCCAGCCTACGCCGCTTGCTCTACCTGCGGGAGAGGGGCCAAACCGAGGAGGAAATGCGTATGCCCATGCTCGATCGCGACGGCGTCGGCATCTGGTACGAGGTGCATGGCGAAGGCCCGGCCATCCTGCTGAGCCATGGCTACAGCGCAACGTGCCGCATGTGGGATGGACAGATCGCGGCGTTGCGGGACCGCTACAAGCTGATCGTGTGGGACATGCGCGGCCACGGTCAGAGCGATGCGCCCGCCGATCCGGCGGCATACTCGGAAACAGCAACGGTCGCCGATATGACGGCATTGCTGCGCGCGTGCGATGTGCCATGGGCAGTGATCGGCGGCCTGTCGCTGGGCGGCTACATGTCGCTCGCGTTCCATCTGCGCCATTCGGGCTACGTGCGCGCGCTGATGCTGTTCGATACCGGGCCCGGCTTCCGCAATGATGCGGCGCGCGGCGCGTGGAACGCGCGGTCGCGCCAGCGGGCCGACGACCTGGACGCACGCGGCTTCGCCGCGTTGGGAAACAGCGACGAGGTGCGCATGAGCCGGCACCGCGCCGCCGCAGGCCTCGCCGGCGCCGCACGCGGCATGCTGACGCAGCAGGACGATGCGGTGATCCGTTCGCTGGAGACGATCCGGGTGCCGACACTGGTGCTGGTTGGCGCGAACGACACGAATTTCCTGGCGGCCACCGACTACATGGCGACGAAGATCGCGGGCGCGACGAAGGTCGTGATCGCAGATGCCGGCCACGCATCGAATTTGCATCAGCCGGCGGCGTTCAATTTGGCGATGGGGGCGTTTTTGGCGAACCTGCCGTAAAAGTGCGGTTAGTTCGTCCGGAAGTCGTCAACCATCACCTGGTTGAAGTCGAACGTGCGATCGGCGGAAAGACATCCCGTTCTAGCCGGGTTTCCCGCGCCAATTGCAGCCGCGCCAGCGATAGGGGCGCTGCATCGCATCGCCCGTGCCGCCGTCTCCGCTTCGTCGCGCAGCACCGCCCGCACCACTTGGTCATGCTCTGCCCAGGACGAATGACGACGCACCGTCGCGACCGACCCGGCAGCGATCGGTGCTTTTGCGCCTCGGCAACGCCACATGGGCTCGCTCTCAATAAGGAGCGGCTGCTGCTCTGACATGAGCGTCGGCAAGGGAAAAGGTCGTCGGTTTGCTAACCGCCTTGCTGCTAATGCGTGCCTCGACTCACACATCGCGATGTGTTGGTGGTCGCCAACCCGGTCTTCGGCGTCGATTTCGCAGCGGTGGCGGAAATCCATGTGCAGATCGTGGCCGCCCGAAAGCGTGGCACCGCGGTGCTGCTGGTGAGCGAGGATCTCGACGAACTGCTGGAACTCGCCGACCGCATCCTGGTGATGTCCTTGGGCGCGGTTGTGCACGAAACGACGCGCGAGGCCGCCGACCGCATGGTGATCGGCCGCTACATGGCGGGCCATGCGTGAGCGTCGGCTAAGACCAACGACATTTTTATTAAGTGATGGACAGGCGGGCGCATCACAACGGAAGGGTACGTACCTCTTGCGCGGCGCCGCTGTTCGCGATTGTCTCGAAGTTTGTGGGGCGTGTTGAACCGTATCCGTGGACATTACTATCGGCCATACGCCGACCGTATCCAACGCACTTGGATGCGGCTTCCTGGCGGAGATTTACGAAAATGCGCTCGCGTACGAATTACGCCATGCTGGACTCGCCGTGGTGCAGCAGGCCGGCGTGACGGTGCGGTATCATGGCATCGTCCTTGGACGGTATCTTGCCGACCTGTTGATTGAGCAGGTGGCTGCTGTGGAGCAAAAGGCGGTTCGTGCGTTGGACAACGTGCATCGCGCGTAATGCATGAACTACCTCAGTGCCAGCAACCAGCCCTTGTGCCTGCTGCTCAACTTCGGCCGGCCACGCCTGGAGATACACCGTCTGGTCTGGCGGTTTTGAGGAGTCATCGTCGCCGCACGGCTTCGATATATCCGCGTTCATTCGCGTTCATCTGCAGTTCCAACTTATGTGTGACGCAGGACGAGCATGGGTCGATCGCAAAGGCGCCCCGCATTGAAATACACCCCCTACACTGGCCTGGAGCTTTTTGCCCAGCCTGCACCTGCTCCTCGGCCGCATTTTGCCTATGTCCCTTCGTCCAGCGACGGAGGATTGCCGATAGAGCAGCGGATCAGCCTAATCTTCCAACCGGGATGGTCATCCTCCCATTGAGGGCCCATCATCATTCCGGCCTGCTGGCATGCCGAAATACCGACAAACGGCCGGTCTACTGGAACAGTGACATGACATGCACCCCCGGAAAGCGTGCAAATCAATAACGAAAGGTAAACCACCATAGCGTGTCCCGTGTTTGGGTCAACGAATTTGCCACGTATGCCGAACAATGTCACGATCATAATGATCCGGCATCGAATGTACAGCAAAATCGATTATTACAGCTGGTGAATACGCCCCAGGCCGCAGGTTTATGCGACGGAGTCACCTGTCCGAGCATTGGCAGCAACATATCGACAGCGGGTAAAGATCTCCAAGAAAAGTATCAATTACAACGATCTGGCGCGGCAACCCCCCGTCACCCGCCCGCGGCGGTGGTATCGCCGCGCAGGCAGCCGATCGTCATGTCCACGTCCATGACGTCGCCGAACACGTTGTAGAACGCCGTCAGCGATGCATCATGCTCTGCCTGGGACGCGGCGGCGTTGGCGTCGCTCACCATGATGGTGCGGAAATTCATCATCATCGCGTCCCGCGCCGAGGATTCGCAGCAGACATTGGTCACCGTGCCCGTGATCAGCACCGTATCGAAGCCGCGCGCCCGCAGCATCCCTGGCAGTTCGGACGCGCCGGGCAGGAACGCGCTGTAACGATATTTCAGCACCACCGCATCCTCCGCCCGCACATCCAGCGTCGGCCACAGCTCGTGGCCGGGCATATCCGCCGACATTGCGTCGATGCGCCGCTGCCGCATCGCCGGCGTCGCCATCTCCTGGGCCACCGACCATTCGTCCAGGCAACGCGCATCGTGCGTGTTCTTCACCCAGAACACGCCGCCCCCCGCCCGCCGCACCGCATCCGCCAGCGTGTTCACCGCGGGCACGATGTCGCGCGCGGCCGGGATCACCGCGTGGCCGACCGCTTCATCCATGAAGGCCCGCTGCAGGTCGATCACCACCAGCGCCGTGCGCGCCGGTTCCAGCGCCGCGAAACAATGCAGCGTCCCGCGCCGGGCCAATACGCGGGACACCACGTCGTCAGGAATGGTCGCGCCGTTCAGTTTCATAGGACATGCTCCACGGCAACGAGGATTTCAGCGCATCGTCCGCCACCCTCAGGCAGCGCGCCATGCGATCCGGCGCGGGATGGCGCGGCGGCGGATCGCCGATCATGCAGGCACTCTGGCAATGGGCGCAGCGCGGTGCGAAGGCGCAGCCGGCGGGAAGGCGCCGCATGTCCGGCGGGCTGCCCGGGATCGCCGTCACCGGCTCCCCGCGCGATCGCTCATGCACCGTGGAGGCGAGCAAGCCCGCCGTATACGGATGCGCCGGCGCCCGCAGCACGTCGGCCACCGGACCGCTTTCCACCACGCGGCCGGCATACATCACCGCGATCCGGTCAGCGATCTCCGCCGCCACGCCCAGATCGTGGGTGACGAAGATCATGCCCATCCCCAGGTCGCGTTGCAGCCGGCGCAGCAGGATCAGCACCTGGATCTGCACCGTGGCATCCAGTGCCGTGGTCGGCTCGTCGGCCAGCAGCAGGCGCGGGCCGCAGGACAGCGCCATGGCGATCATTGCGCGCTGGCGCAGCCCGCCCGACAGCTCGTGCGGATACGCGTCGAGCCGCTGCGCCGCGGAAGGCACCCGCACCAGCTCCAGCAACTCCAGCGCCTTGGCGCGGGCGGTACCGCGGTCGCAGCCGGTGTGCTGGCGCACCGTCTCGCCGATCTGCTGGCCGATCGTATAGACCGGGTCCAGCGCCGTCATCGGTTCCTGGAACACCATCGACACCAGCCCGCCGCGCAGTGCGCGCAAGGCGCGGCCGCGCATCGCCAGCACGTCCTGTCCCCCGACACGCACCGCGCCGCCCAGTTGGGCATGCCGCGGCAGCAGCCGCATCAGCGCGCGCAACGTCACGCTCTTGCCGGAGCCCGACTCGCCCAGGATGCACAGCACCTCGCCAGGCTGCACCGCGAAGCTGACGCCGTTCACCGCATGCACCGTGGTGTCGCGCGTGACGAACCGGACCGTCAGGTCCTCCACCGCGGCAAGCGGGGTGGTGATGCCCACGTCCATGTCACGCAGATCCTGCGCTGGCGGCGCGGCTGTGGCCGGAGCCGGCATCCTGCATATGGCAGGCGGCAGCGTGCGCGTCCCATCCGTCCGCCGCCAATGCCGGCTCGCGCGCGGCGCACACCGCCTCGGCGAACGGACAGCGGGTGCGGAAACGGCAGCCCGAGGGTGGATCGATCGGGTTGGGCGGATCGCCGGCGATCGGCGCTTCCTCGATCCGCCGGGCCGGATCCATCGACGGGCGAGAAGCCAGCAAGGCACGCGTGTAGGGATGCTTCGGCTCGTGGAACAACGCCTCCGACGGACCGACTTCCACCACCCGGCCGAGATACACCACCAGCACCCGGTCCGAGACGAAACGCACCACGCCAAGATCGTGGCTGATGAACAAATACGTCAGGCCGAACCGCTGCTTGAGGTCGAGCAACAGGTTCAGAACCTGGGCTTCCACCGACTTGTCGAGCGCGGAGACCGGCTCGTCCAGCACCACCATGCGCGGCCCGGTGGCAAGCGCACGGGCGATGTTCACCCGCTGCTTCTGCCCGCCGGACAGTTCGTGCGGATAGCGCGGGCCGAACAGATCGGCGTCCAGCCCGACCTGACCCAGCATGCGGCGGGCGATGTCGCGGGCTTCCGGCTTTTTCGTTCCCTGCACATAGGGACCGAACGCCACCGAATCGCGCACCGGCATGCGCGGGTTCAGCGACGAATAGGAGTCCTGGAACACCATCTGCGCCTGCCGGCGCAGGGCACCGACTGAAATGCCGCCCGGCGCGCCGACCGCCTCGCCGTCGAACACCAGTTCGCCGGCATCGGGCACGATCAGGTGCAGCAGCAGTCGCGCCAGCGTGGATTTGCCGCAACCGGACTCGCCCACGACGCCAAGGGTCTCGCCCTTGCGCACCGCGAAGGAGATCCCGTCCACCGCGCGGACCACTTTTCCCTTCGCACCCTTGACCGCGAAATGCTTGCGCAGGTCGCGCGCAATCAGCAGCGGCTGCCGCGGCCCGCCGCGGTCGCGTGGATCGGTGACCCGCGCCGCCAGATCGAGCGCCGCGCTCACATCCGCACGTCCATGGCGGCGCGCAAGCCGTCGCTCACCAGATTGAAGCAGAACGAGGTGATGAAGATCGCCACGCCAGGCAGCGCACAGACCCAGGGTACCACCCAGATCGACTGGCGCAGCGTGCTCAGCATCAGGCCCCAGTCCGGCGTCGGCGGGCGCACCCCCAGGCCGAGGAACGAAAGGCCGGAGGCCAGCAGCATGCTGACGCTGACCAGGCTGGAGGCATAGATGAACACGGGTCCCAGCACATTGCCGAGCACGTGGTGACGGATGATCGTCAGCGGGCGGGCACCGCTGGCGCGGGCCGCCTCGATGAAGTCGAGGCCTCGCACCTGGGTGGTGGCGGTTTCCGCGACGCGGCAGATCGGCGGAATGAACACCAGGGTCAGCGCGATCATGCCGTTGGCGATCCCGCCCCCCATCGCGCCGGCGATCGCGACCGCCAGCAGCACCGACGGGAAGGCATAGAACACGTCCATGGTGCGCATCGTCGCGGTATTGATCATGCCGCCGGCAAAGCCGCCGATGACCCCAAGCGTACCGCCCACCACCGAGGCGATCAGCACCGGCACAACGCCCATCAGCAGCGCAACACGGCCGCCGAAGAGCAAGCGGGACAGCATGTCGCGGCCGAGTTCGTCGGTCCCCAGCAGATGGCCGCGCCATCCGAACGGCTTCAGGCGGCCGATGATGCTTTCCTGGAACGGATTGTCCGGCGCAACCAGCGGGGCGAAGACCGCGGCCAGTACGATCAGCAGGACGATCGCGGCGAAGCACAAGGTGGCCGGGTCATGGCGCAGGCGATAGCCGACCGACTGCCAATAGCTGCGCACCGTGATAGCCGGCAGTGCGTGCGCGTCCGGCGCTGCCGCCGCGTCCGGTTCCGGCCCCGGCAAGCCCATCACCTGCTCCGCGGCCATGGGCTGCCCCGAGGCCATGACGGGCTGGGAGGCCATGACGGTCATCCGCGCCGCAGCCTGGGATCGACCAGCGACTGCAGCAGATCGACGATCAGGTTGGTGGCAACGAAGATCATCGACAGCGCCAGGATCGTGCCCTGCAAGACCGGCACGTCCCGGTTGATGATCGCCTTGGACAGCAGAAATCCGCTGCCGGGCCAGGAGAACACGGTCTCCACCAGGATGGAGCCGCCGAGCAAGTAGCCGAATTGCAGGCCCATCACGGCCATCACCGGCGGCAGGGCGTTCTTCAGCACATGGCGGGCGACCGCCCATTCCGACAGGCCCTTGGCACGCAGTGTCTGGACGAAATCCTGGTTGCGGATTTCCGCCACGGCAGCGCGCGTGCTGCGGGCGATGATGCCGATCGGGATCATCGCCAGCGTGATCACCGGCAGCACGAAATATTGCAGGTCCCTCCATTGCAGCAGATGAAGCTGCGAAACGCCGTCGGGTCCCATGCCGGTGGCCGGCAGCCACATGTATTGCACGGAAAACAGGATCACCAGAACGATGCCGAGCCAATAATTCGGCACGCTGACTCCCGCGACCGCAGCGCCGGTGACAGTACGGTCCAGCCAGCCGCCCGGAAAGCAGCCGGCGACCGCACCCATGGCATAGCCGAGCGTGAAGGCCAGCGGCACGGCGAACAAGGCGAGCAAGCCGGTGTTCTTCAGCGCCTGGCCGACTTCAAGGATCACCGGCCGGCCGTCGGCGATCGAAATGCCGAAATTGCCGGCCAGCACGCGGCCGAGCCAGATCACGTATTGCACCGGGATCGGCTTGTCGAAGCCATAGATGTGCTTGATCTGGGCGATGGTTGCCGCGGTCGCGTCGGGCGGCAGCACCGTCTCCAGCGGGTCGCCCGGCGCGATATAGACCAGGGAGAAGCACACGATGCTGACCCCGAGTGCGATCGGGATCGCGTAGAGGATGCGGCGCAGGATATAAGTTCGCATCGCGCGCCGGCCTCAGGGCGAGACGGTGACCGGGGTGAGATCGGCGAACCAGCTCTGCGCCTGGATGAAGCCGTGCACCTTGGGCGACAGGGCGCGCGGATTCACGTCATGCGCCACCCAGATCATCACCGCTTGCTGGTTCATCATCTCGTTCAGTTGGGTCAGCAGCGCGAGACGCCTGGCGGGGTCGAACTCGGCGAAGATCGCCGCGATCAGCTTGTCCATGTCCGGGTTGGAGTAGTGGCCCCAGTTGGCGCCGCTCGGCGCCCAGGCCTTGGTCCAGACATGGCGGATCAGGGCGTTGAACGGGTCCTGGGTCTGGCGGCTGATATTGATCGCATCGATGTCGGGGCTTTTCTCGCCGCTGCCGCGGGCCAGCGCGAGCAATGCGTTCCAGTCCATGGTGTCGAGCTTCACGTCGAAGCCGGCGGCATCCATGTCGGATTTCACCAGCTCGTTCATCGGCAGCGGCTGCATCTGGCCGGAGCCCGAGGTGGAGATCGCCAACGTCACCTTGCAGGGCAGGCAGCCGGCTTCCTTCAGCAGCTCATGCGCCTTCTTCGGATCGTATTTGTAAAGGACGGGGTGGCCGTAATACGGCGTGGACGGCGGCACGCTGGAATAACCCTCGATCATCAGCCCATCGAGCAAGTCCTTCATGTCGTGCCGGTTGATCGCGTAGTTGGCGGCCTGGCGCACGCGCAGGTCCTTGAACGGACCGTGCACGAAATTGAGCTGGTAGCTCCAGTTGTGCGGATAGGTGTTGGTGTAGATCAGCATGCCGGCGGATTTCAGCCGCGGGATGGCGTCGGGCGACGGCGCTTCGATCCAGTTCACCTGGCCGGACAGCAGCGCGGCGGTGCGCGTCGCGGCTTCCGGCATCGGGATCAGGATCAGCCGATCCTGTTTCGGCACGCGCTTCGGATTCCAGTACTCCTGGTTCGGCACCATCACCATGCGCTGATGCGGCACTTCGCTTTCGAAGCGGTACGGGCCGGTGCCGGACGGATGCATCATGTAATCCGCCCAGTTGTAATGCAGCTCCTTGGCGCGGCAGGGGCTGATCAGCATCACGTAGCTGATTTCGTAGGGGAACAATGAGTCGGGAACCTTGGTGCGGATGGCGATGGTGTGGTCGTCGATCTTCTCGATCGCGGCGAAATTGCCGAGATAGGGCGACGTCTGCGCAAGCTCGGCGGGATCGAACTGCGGCGCCTGCCGGTCGGTGAGGCGTTCCAGGTTCCATACCACGTCATCGGCGGTGAAGGCGCAGCCGTCGTGCCATTTCACGCCCTGGCGGAGGTGGAAGATCCAGCGCGTGTGATCCTGCGGATCGATTTCCCACGAGGTGGCGAGCCCGGGGACCAGGCCGGACGGCTTGGTGGCACTGGAGAGGTCCCACAGGACCAATGAATCGTAGAGATTGTAGCCGACGAAGCGATAGCCCTCGAAGCCCTGGTCCGGATTGCCGGTGGTGATCGGCAGGTCACCGGCGGTCATGCCGATGACCAGCGTGCCGCCGCCCGCCGCCCGAGCCGGCGCGGCGCCGCCGGCAGCCGCCATGGCGCCGGCGGCGAGACAGATGAAAACTCGAATCAGGTCGGGAATGCGCATCATCAGCCTTTCTGCTGCCTTATCAGGGCGAGACGGTGACCGGGGTAAGGTCCTGGAACCAGCTTTGCGCCTGCACGAAGCCGTGCACCTTCGGCGACATCGCGCGCGGGTTCAGGTCGTGGACGACGAAGATCATGATCGCCTGCCGGCCTTCGAATTCGTGCAGCGTCGTCAGCAGCGCGAGCTGCTTCGCCGGATCGAATACGTGGAAGATCGCGTCGATCAGCTTTTCCGATATCGGGTCGGAATAGTGGCCCCAATTGGAACCGTTCGGCGCCCAGTACGCCTTTCCGGCCAGCTTGATGATGGCGCTGACCGGATCGAGCAACCCGCGCGAGAAGTTCAACCCGTCGAGGCCGGGGTTTTTGTCGGCGCCCGCGCGGTAGACATTCAGCAACGTGTTCCAGTCCATCACATCCAGATGCACCTTGAAGCCGACGGCTTCGAGCTGGGACTTCACCAGCTCGTTCATCGGCAGCGGCTGCATCTGGCCGGAACCCGACGTGGATATCGCGAACGTCACGTCGCACGGCAGGCACCCCGCTTGCTCCAGCAGCGCGTGCGCTTTTTTCGGATCATAATGATAGCCCGTTTTCTTGCCGTAATACGGCATGCTCGGCGGCACGACGTTGTATTCCGGAATGGCGGTGCCGGCGAGCAAGTCCACCATGTCGCGGCGATTGATGGCATAGTTCGCCGCCTCGCGGACGCGGATGTCGCGGAACGGGCCGTGCACGAAATTCAGCATATACGGCCAGTCATGCGGATAGACGTTGGTGACGATCTTCATGCCCGCTGCCTTCAGGCGCGGGATGGCGTCGGGCGACGGCGCCTCGATCCAGTTCACCTGGCCGGACAGCAGCGCGGCCGTGCGGGTCGCCGCCTCCGGCATCGGGATCAGGATCAGCCGGTCCTGCTTCGGGATGCGGTTCTTGTCCCAGTAGTCCGGGTTCGGCACCAGTACCAGGCGCTGGTGCGGCACCTCGCTTTCGAAACGATAGGGACCGGTGCCGGACGGATGCATGGCATACTGTGCCCAATCGTAATGCAATTCCTTCGCCCGGCATGGGCTGATCATGAACACGTAGCTCATGTCGTAGGGAAACAGGGATTCGACAAAATTGGTGTCGATCGCGACGGTATGGTCGTCGATCTTCTCCACCGAACGGAAATTGGTCAGCCAGGTTCGGGTGAAGACGAATTGCTGCGGGAAGAAGTCGGGCGCCTTCTGGTCGTTCCTGATATGGAAGTTCCACAGCACGGCGTCGGCGTCGAATTTGCAGCCGTCGTGAAAGGTGACACCGTGGCGCAGATGGAAGATCCAGCGGCGGTGGTCCTCGGGATCGATCTCCCAGCTCGTGGCCAGGCCGGGGCGGATGTCGGAGGGTTTATCGGCCTTCGACAGGTCCCACAGGATCAGCGAATCGTACAGGTTATAGCCGACGAAGCGATAGCCTTCGAACCCCTGGTCGGGATCGCCCGTGGTAACCGGGATGTCGCCCGCGGTCATGCCGACAATCAGCGTGCCGCCGCCGGCCGCCGCAGGAACAACGCAGACGAGCCAGGCGAGGATGGCAACGGCGGCGGCATGCGCCGCGGCCCTGAGGAGAACGAGGCGGCGATGCAACGGCTGGGCCAGTGTCATGACAGGTCTCGGCGGCAACCCATGCTGCGGTGCAACATGCATGCCATCACTGACCCGCCTGAATCTCACTCGGAACCGGCGACTTGCCGCCTATAGAATGGGCATTTGCAGTGAATTTAAGCTAATGTCCGGTGCCGAAGTGACGTGCGGTCCGCCCGCTGCCCTGTGCAGGGCGAGCGGCCATAGAAAACCCTGCTCGCCTTGTAGGGTACGGGAGCGACGCTCACTATTACCGAAGCGAGGTTTGAGGCTGCTGCCGCCACCGGACCATCCCGCGCACCTTCCGCGGCTGCCGGACGTAGCCTCTGCTGTTGTGATCCTGACGGATGGTGGCCGCTCCGCATGTCGGCAAAAGTCACTGCGGGCGAAGCGAAACGATCTCCCCCGCGAGCATATACATAGTGCCTTGGGGATTGCTTCGCCTCGCTTGCACCGGAAGCGGATGCGTTCCATCAAGTTCCAAAGACGCGATTGGCGACCCATGACCGCTCCACCCAAAGCGACTTCCACTCTGCGCGAACTCGAAATTCCAGCCGGCAACGAACTGAGCGTGCGTTCATTCGGCGCAACAGGGGATGGCAAGACACTCGACAGCCGCGCGATCAATCTCGCCATTGCAGCAGCAAGCGACAGCGGCGGCGGAACAGTGTGGTTTCCGCCGGGAACATACCTGAGCTTCTCTATCCGGCTGCGCAACCATATCAGGCTTTACCTGCATCCCGGAGCGGTCATCGTCGCGGCGGACCCACCGCCCTACGCCAGCAATACCGACGGTTACGATCCGCCGGAGCCGGGCGCCGCGACACAATTTCCCTATCAGGACTTCGGCCACAGCCACTGGCACAACAGTCTGATCTGGGGGCAGGACGTACGGAATGTCGCCATCGAAGGAAATGGCCTCATCTGGGGTCGCGGCCTGGTGAATGGCGATTTCGAACCCGGTCACCTGCCGGCCGCTCAACCTGGTGTTGGCAACAAGGCCATCGCGTTGTTGAACGCGCAAAACATCATCCTTAAGGACATTTCGCTGCTTGAGTGCGGCCATGTCGCAGTGCTCGCGACCGGCACCGACAACATCCGGGCGGAAAATCTCACCATCGACACCAACCGGGACGGACTCAATTTCGACTGTTGCAAGGACGTCCGGGTTATCGGCTGCAAAATCAACTCGCCGAACGACGACGGGATCTGCCTGAAAAGTACCTACGCGCTTGGCAGGCCGGTCCCCACCCAGGACGTCCTGATCCAGGATTGCACTCTCACCGGCGCTTACGTCATCGGCTCGGTGATGGACCACAGCCATAGCCGCCTCGGCAACGATCCCCGCATGATTGCCGAACATTATAACTGCCGCATCAAGCTTGGCACCGAGTCCAATGGCGGTTTCCGCAACGTCGTCATCAGAAACAATGTCATGCACGGGTGTCGCGGACTCGGCATCCTGACTGTCGACGGCGGCATCGTTCAGGGCATCGCCATCCAAGGTCTTACCCTCCACGACGTCCGCGGCGAACCCCTGTTCTTGCGCCTGGGCGCGCGGCTCAACGGTCCGCCGGGAACCGCACCGGGAGTACTACGCGACGTGACGATACGCGATGTCTATTGCGAGCAATCGTACACCTCGATACCGATGATCATCAGCGGCATCCCCGGCCATCCGATCCAGAACATAGAAATGCGCCACATCCACATGAAGATGCGGGGAGGCGGGACGGAGGAGATGGCAGACGTTGACCCGCCTGAGGCCATCCAATCCTACCCGGAACCTGGCGGACATGTTCAATGTTTCGGTACTGCGTATCCGGCCTCAGGCCTGTTTGCGCGCCATGTCAGCGGCCTTGATATCAAACGATTCTCGCTCGAGTGCGCCCGGCCGGATCGACGACCGGCCGTCTGGCTTGAGGATGCGGAAAAGTCCAACATCCTGCTTTCGAACACCGGCGGCATGCGCCAGGACCGGCTCTTCCGGTTCTCCGGCCGCGTCAGGAGCACGCGCGTGCAGCGCCGTACAGCGTTCGGCTGACCGCCCCGATCTTGAAGGCCAAGCCGGTGCCGCACCCCTGTGCCGGGGGCACGCCACGATCTCGCGCAGCGCGTCCCCTTATGGCGGCCCACCCTCGCCCGGACTACCATCGGCTCCCGACACGTCCGTGCACCAATACGTCCATAAAGCGGAGGCACCATGCCGTTCGATGAAACCGGAGGCCGCCCAAGCCGTCGCCCCTCCCGCAACGTCCTCGGCGGCGTTCTGGAGAGTTGCTCGACCCAGCCGCTCACCGGCTTCTTCCGCAACGGTTGCTGCGATACCTCGCCCGAAGACGCCGGCAGCCACACGGTGTGCGCGGTGATGACCGACGAATTCCTCGCCTTCAGCAAGACTGCCGGCAACGACCTGTCAACACCCCGGCCGGAATTCGGCTTCGACGGACTGAAGGCCGGCAACCGCTGGTGCCTCTGCGCGCCCCGCTGGCAGGAGGCGCTGCAAGCCGGCCGCGCCCCCAAAGTGGTGTTGCGCGCAACCGAAATGGGCGCCTTGCAATGGTGCTCTTTGGATGATCTGAAACGCCACGCCGTTGATTTGAACTGACCGCGTCCGGCAATGAACGGCACCGACTCGCCCGACGCTGAGGTATTGCTCTCCCGGGCTCGGGCCTTGGTGCCATTGCTTGCACAACGTGAGGCGGAGGCGACCGCGGCGCGCGACGTGCCGCCATCCACGATCGCCGAATTCCACGAAACCGGCATTTTGCGCGTCTTGCAGCCGCGCCGCTTCGGCGGTTTGCAGCTTCCGTTCGACGTATTCTCCCACATTATCGAAATCCTAACCGAAGGCTGCGCCTCCAGCGCCTGGGTCTATGCCGTGCTTGCAGAGCATCAGTGGATTATCGCCAGTCTTCCCGAGCAAGGGCAGCGCGACATCTGGGAACACGACCCGCGAGCAGTGGCATCGTCCTCGCTGGCGCCGCGTGAAACGGCCGTCGCCTGCGATGGTGGCTGGCGGCTGTCAGGCCGGTTTCCGTTCTCCAGCGGCTGCACCCATGCACAATGGGCAATCATCGGCGCGCGCTGTCCGCATGCCGACGGCACGGTTGCCACGCGCTATTTGCTGGTGCCGATGCGCGACATAGAGATCGTCGACGACTGGTTCGTGCTCGGCCTGCGCGGCACCGGCAGCAAAACGCTGTTCCTGCGCGACGTATTCGTACCAACCCACCGTACGGTGCTGTTGCGCGACCTGTTCGAGGGCACGCCGCCCGGCATGGCCGTACACCCCGACTACGACATCGTCAGGGCGCCACGCGGCTATCTGGTGGTATTTTCCCTGCCGCCGGTGCCATTCGCGCTCGGCCGCCGCGCCTTGGCGACAGCCGCCGCCGCGCTATCCGGACGCGTGTCGCGTGGCATGACGCGGCTGGCGGAGTCCGAACTGGTGCAGTTGCGCCTGGCGGAAGCATCGGCATCGATCGACGCCGCGAATGCATTATTCGAGATACGCCGGACCGAGAGCGTGGCGGCAGTAGCCTCCGGCCGTGCCATCACCCAGGCAGAAGTGCTGCGCAACCGCCGCGATGTCACGTTCGGCATGCAGCAAATCCGCAGCGCGGTGCAGGGCCTGGTGGACCTGTGCGGCGCGCGCGCATCGCTGGACGCCGATCCGCTGCAAGCGATGCTGCGCGACATCCTGACGATCGCCACGCATCAGGCTTTCAATCCGCTGGCGACGCTGGTGCCATACGGACGTTTGTTGCTCGGACTGCCCCCGGGATCGGGAGAAGCGTAGACGACGCAACCTCTCAAAAGCGGACACAAACGTCTGCCACGCGCGCTACCCGCCCGCGTGGCAGAGGTCGAGATGCGAAGCATCGAGGGTGAAGGTGATCGGGTCTGCACAAAGAACCTACTATGCCCTCCCGATCACCCTCACGCTCGGCGCTATCGCACCTCGACCGCTCCCACGCTACGCGCGGGAGAGGTTTCAGACTCCACCATCCGCATCACCGCCGGATAATCGACCTTCCCCGACGCTAACAACGGCACTGCCGGCACGCTCAGCACAGCGCGCGGCACCATCAGTTCCGGCACGCCACGCTCGCGCGCAAACGCCAACAGATCGCGCGCCTCCGCGTCCTTGCGCGTGGTGACCAACAGCAATGCTTCGCCCTTGCGCGGATCCGGCACGTTCACCACGGCATGCCGCGCCTCCGGCCACAACGCGGCCACCAACGCTTCGGCGGCTTCCATCGACACCATCTCGCCGCCCATCTTCGCAAACCGCTTGACCCGCCCAACAACCGAAACGAAACCTGCCGCATCAACGTACACGATATCCCCCGTGTCGTACCAACCGTCCGGCACGGGTTCCAGCACGCCCGGTGCAGCATCGCGCAGATAACCCAGCATGACCGTCGGGCCACGCACCAACAGCCGCCCGCCGGTATCCACGCCCTCCACCGGCTCCACCCGCCACGCAATGCCCGGCAGAAAGCGCCCCGCGGTACCCACGCGATTGTGCATCGCCGTGTTCAGCGTCAGCACCGGTGACGTTTCGGTGGCGCCATAGCCTTCCAATATCCGCACGCCGAACTTGTCCGCAAAGACCCGCCGCGTCTCCTCCTGCACCTTCTCCGCACCCGCAAAAATGTAGTGCATGGCGTAGAAATCGTAGGAATTGGCATAATGCGCCCAACCCCGCAGGAATGTATCCGTGCCGAAGCAGATCGTCGCATCGCTGTCATAAATCAGAGCCGGCACGATGCGGTAGTGCAGCGGGCTCGGGTAATAGAATGTGCGCACGCCATATAGCAATGGCAGCAGCGTCCCGCCGGTCAGCCCAAAAGCATGGAACATCGGCAGGGGGTTGAACGCGATATCGGCGCTGGTGAAGTCCACCACCGAAGCAAGCTGCGCGCAGTTGGCCAGGATGTTGCGATGGCTCAGCACAACCCCCTTCGGCGCACCCTCCGAACCGCTGGTGTACAGCACCGCGGCCTCACGATCGGGCGACGCCTGAGCGCCGGGCAACGCCCGTGCCCGGCGCGCGTCGCGCCACGCACGCAGTTTCGCCCGCATGCCGATCGTGTTGCGCACGTCTTCCAGCCAGATGATTCGTACCTCGCTTGCCAGGCGTTCCACCACGCGTTCCAGCCGCGCTTTCTCCACGAAGGTGCGGCTCGAGATAACGCAGCGCACGCGCGCCGCGCGGCACGCGGAGAGCATGTTGGCGGCGCCGGCGGACACGTTCAGCAGGCATGGCACCAGCCCGAAAGCCTGCAGTCCGAATAACGTGACAACGCATGCCACGGCATTGGGCAGCAGCATCCCCACATGCGTCTCGTCCGCCGCTGCCATCGAAAGCGCGCGCCCCAGCGCGATCGCACCCAGCAGCATCCGGTCATAGGTGATGGGCGTGCGCTGAATATCCTCAGCGATCAATCTGTGCCGGCCATGCACGGCGCGCGCGTCCAGCAGGGCCGAGAACAGCGTCTTGCCGGTGTCCTTGGAAAAATAGCGCGCCTCCAGCATCACATCCTGCAAGGCACGGCCGATCGCCTCGCGGCGCTGGCGCGGCGTCAGGCTTTCGGCATTGGGCGGCGCCAGCGTCACCGCAGGCCGGATATCCACGCGCACCTTCGGGAACCAGCGCTGGCGAAGACGGCCGCGCAAATGGCTGAACCGGCTGAACTGCAGCCCATCGATACTGATCGGCACGATGCGCGCTTGCGCCCGGTCCGCGACCATGGCGGCACCTTCGTAGATCTTCATCAGGCCACCAGTGTGCGTCCTGCGCCCTTCAGGAAACACCATCAGCTTGCGGCCGTCGTCACGCACCGCCTCGATCATGCGCCTGACGGCATAGGGCGATTGCACGTTCACCGGGAACGTATCGGCCAGCGCGAGAAACGGTTTGAAATACCATTTCTCAGCCTGCAAAGTATGAATGGCAAAGCAGGGGCTGTCGGGCAGGCAGGCAAAGATCAGCGGGCCGTCGAGATAGGACTGATGATTGGCGACGATCACCAGGCGATTGCCCGCCACCCGATAATGTTCCAACCCGGTCACGCGCAGGCCATGGAAGCTGGAAAAATACCAGCGTAGCAGGCCGCGCCAGGTCTGCGACGGCAGCAGACGAACGATCCAGACCACGACAAGCAGGTTGGCAACCGCGGCAATCTTCAGGACCGTTGGCGCGTGCAGCCCCGCCGCCGCGAGGCCGGCTGCCGCACCCGCACCGGTCACCATGAACAATGCGTTCATGATGTTGTTGGCCGCGACCATGCGGGCACGTTCGGATGGCGCGGCGGTGTCCTGAATGATGGCGTACAGCGGCACAGAATAGGCACCGCCGCATGCGGCAAGCAGCAACAGGTCCACCAGCATGCGCCAGCCGTCGAACGCCCGCATCGTTGCGCCGGCCGAAGCGAAGCCGCCGCTCACGCCGGCGGACGTGGCAGCGGCAGCAAAGTCCCAACAGAACAGCGAAATGCCAAGCGCGGCGAAGGGAACGAGACGAGCAGAGACTTCGCCATGCAGCAGCCGCGCGCATTGCATCGACCCGATGCCGACGCCAACGGCAAACACCGTCAGCAACAATGTCAGGACAGTACTGTTCGCATGCAGCGTATCGCGCGCGATGATCGGAAACTCGGTAAGCAGCGTTGCGCCCATGGTCCAGAACCAGGACAGGCCAAGCAATGACAGCCAAATAGGCCGGATCGCCGCAGCGTGGCGCAGCACGCTGCTGGTATCGGCCAGCAGGTTGGCCGTCAGGCGCAATCCGGGATCGGCGGCAGGGACCACGGGCAGGAATAACGCGGCGGCAAGACCGATGAGGGACAGCGCAACGCCGGTAATGCTGACCACGGCGGCGCCGTTGGACAGCAGCATCAGAGCGCCACCGGCGACGGTGCCGACAACGATGGCAAGGAAGGTAGTGGCCTCGATCACGCCGTTGCCGGCGACCAGTTCCTCCTCCTGAAGATGTTCCGGCAGGATTCCGTATTTCACCGGTCCGAACAACGTCGCCTGCACGCCGAGCAAGAACAACACGGCCAGCAACCCGGACACACTAGCGGTGAAAAACGCGGCGGCCGCCCCGAGCATCAGCAGCAGCTCGAGACATTTGTACGCGACAATCACGCGCGGCTTCGGAAACCGGTCGGCGAAGTTGCCGGCCGTCGCCGAAAGCAGAATGTAGGGCGCGATGAACAACGCGCCTGCCAGCGCGGAAAGACCGGCACCGCCGACTCCCAGCCGGAACAACGCCAGCACCAGCATGGCGTTCTTCACCAGGTTATCGTTGAACGCGCCGCAGGATTGCGTGACCGCAAGCGGCCACAGACGGCGGGTTTTCAGCAGCGCGAGTGGCGAAGGGGGCAAGACCGGCTTCACGGAAAGATAAAGCGCGTCGGCCAAATCCGGCATGTGGCAATGTAAAACATTTTACCATAGATGACACAGATTGTACAGAAGAATGTTGGAAAATGTAGTGATGCCATGTGCTGGAACAAGCGGTCTGCCATAGGACACCTTCGAACGATCCGTACTTTATTCTGCGCAATCTGTGAATTCTGTGGTGAACTGCCTTACTTTCTTTCCTGTATCCGGAACCGACAATGCGTCACAAGCCGCACGCCCGTGACGCCCCGTGCCACTCTGCCACCCTCGGCCTCCTCCCGCAGGTCCTCGCTTCTCTCTCTCAAACCGACACGGGTGCGATGCCGGGCCGCACCGTCAGCGCCTCGCGTGCCGCAGCCGCAAACGCCTCGCCTTCCGGCAGCACCACGGATGCGGAACGAACACGGTGCGTCGCAGGATTTGTGCCGGGCGGAGCCGTGCCCTCGGCGGCCAGCGCCTGCACGGCACGCAACAAGGCGCGGCGGGCCATGATGATGCCGTTGTCTGTGCTCACCAGGTTCTCTCGCGCGCGATCGATGATCGGCCCCATGCTTTCCTGCAACGACGCGTCCTGCATCGCGATGCCGCGCACGCCGCTATAGGTCTCGCCGACCTTCTGCCCCTTGCGGTCAACAAGGTAATCGTTGTCGCGGTTTGCCTCTGGAATGAATGTGCCGGGCACATAGCGCACGTGTATGCCCTTGCCGTCGCGCATAGCCTGTCGCTCAGCCTCGGTCAGCGTCCGCGTCGGATGATAGTCGAAGCTCCACGCCCAGCAGTTTTCGTCGTCGATCGGGATCCAGAAATGCCCGTGCACCGGATGGTTCCCACGCGGCGGGATCATGGTGAAAGACGGCATGCACCACGGCGTGATCCGCCAGTAATACGTGCCCGCCTCTGCCCGCCGCCGCGCACCGATGAACAATCCGGCCGCATGATCCGCGGTTTCGAAGCGCACCATGTGGTCGCCCATGTTGTAGTCATTGCCGCGCGATCCCTGCATTAGCGGGTCGGAGCGCAACGCGTCGCTGTGCAGGAAGGAAACGTGGCTCGAATCGATACCGCCTTCCAGCGCCTGCAGCCAGTTGCTGTATTGCAGCCGCTTGGAGGTAAACGTTTGCTCCGCCGGCACGCAGGCGAATTCAAACTCCGGCAGACCCGGCTGGTGTTCCGGTGGCCCCATATAGGTCCACAGCACGCCGCCCTTCTCTATCAGCGGATAGGCACGCATCTTGATGCGGGCGCGGAAGCCGTTCGATTCCGGCTCCGACGGCAGGTCCACGCACTGGCCGGTCACGTCGTATTTCCAGCCGTGATAGGCGCAGCGGATGCCGCATTCCTCGTTCCGCCCGAACCACAGAGACACCCGGCGATGGGCGCAAAATTCTTCCAGCAGGCCATAACGGCCGAGCGTGTCGCGGAACGCGATCAACTTCTCCGATAGCAACTGCACGCGCACCGGGGGGCCGTCATTTTCCGGCAATTCGTCAGCCAACAAGGCAGGTATCCAATAGCGCCGAAACATCTCGCCCATCGGCGTGCCTGCCCCAGTACGCGTCAACAGCTCATTCTGTTCTTGGCGCAGCATGTCTGCCTCCCAGGAAACCCGTCATGGCACCGGCACCGGATAGCGCCCTACGATGCGCCGCCATGCCGGACCGCGCCAGCCCGCTGCCGTCGCTCGACGCCTTGTTGCGTTCTCCCGAGGCGGCTGTCCTCATCGACCGCTTCGGCCGAACCGCCACCGCGTACGCGCTCCGCACCGTTCTCGCTGCCCGCCGCGCCGCGCGCAGCTTCCATGCCCCGCCCATCGCGATCCTGGACGAAGCCGCCGACACGCTGGCCCGCCAGTTCGCCGCCAGCCAGCGCCTGGTGTTCAACCTCACCGGCACCGTGTTGCACACCAATCTCGGTCGCGCCCCCCTGCCGCCGGAAGCCGCCGAGGCTGCGGCAGCCGCCATGGGGTCCGCTACCACGCTGGAGTTCGACCTCGCCACCGGCCGCCGCGGCGAGCGCGACGACCACATCGCCCCCTTGCTCTGCCAACTCACCGGCGCCGAAGCCGCCACCGTGGTGAACAATAACGCCGCAGCCGTGCTCCTGGTGCTGAACACGCTGGCCCTTGGAAAACAGGTCCCCGTCTCCCGCGGCGAACTGATCGAGATCGGCGGCGCCTTCCGCATCCCCGAGATCATGGCCCGCGCCGGCGCCATCCTGCGCGAGGTCGGCACGACAAATCGCACCCATCCCCGCGACTACCAGCAGGCGATCGGTCCGGAGACGGCGCTGCTGATGCGCGTGCACCCCTCCAACTACGCGATCGCCGGCTTTACCGCTTCGGTCGGCACGGCGGACCTGGCCGCCATCGCACACACCGCCAATCTGCCGCTGGTGGAAGACCTGGGCAGTGGCAGCCTCGTCGACCTCGCCGTTTGGGGCCTGCCCCACGAGCCAACTCCGCAGGAGTCGCTGGCGGCGGGGGCAAACATCGTCACCTTCTCCGGCGACAAGCTGCTAGGCGGTCCGCAGGCCGGCCTGATCGTTGGTAACAAAGAAGTGATAAAACGCATTAACGCCAACCCGATGAAGCGCGCCCTGCGCCTGGACAAGGGTCGGCTGGCAGCTCTGGAGCATGTTCTGCACTTGTATCTCGATCCCGATCGCCTGCGCGACCGGCTTCCCACCCTCCGCTTGTTGACCCGCCCGGAGCCCGACATTCGGGCCACCGCCGATCGCCTGCTACCCCATCTGCGTGCGGCCTTCCCCGATCGGCCGGTCGCGGTGGAGCCCTGTCGCAGTCAGATCGGCTCCGGAGCACTTCCGGTGGATCTGCTGCCGTCCGCAGCACTGACGATCGGTGGCAACAGCCTGGAAACGCTGGCAAATTCTTTGCGAAAGCTGCCCCGCCCGGTCGTCGGTCGGATCGCCTCGGGAAGGGTATGGCTGGACTGCCGCTGCCTGGAGCCGGAGAATGAGTCCGCCTTCGTGGCCCAGCTTTCCGGCAAGGGCTAAACAGTCAACACTGCGCGAGGAGGAGAAGCGGTCCCGGTGGACCGGCCGGACTTCAAACCCGGTTGGGGCTGCCAAGCGGCTCCGGGCAGGTTCGACTCCTGCTCTCTTCCGCCGTGATTTCGCGAGCAGCCGGGCTGTGGCGCCGGAGCCCAGACCCTGTGGCAGCTGAGCAACAGAGCGGACCAATCCCCGGTTCCACCCCTCCCACTAGGCGCTCCATATCGCTATGGTTTTCCCACCGTAAAGGGGGCCGGCGGGGGCGCGGTTTCGGCGTGCCGAAGGCTCGGACTGAAAGCGAACGAGGAGAATTAAAAATGCAGCTTCGGGGTGCACTCCTGGCAGCCAGCCTGCTGGCCCTGCCGATTGTGGCGAGTGCCCAGCCGGTGACAGGCCTTTATGTCAGCGGCGGGGCTGGTGTGAACCTGATGCAGAATGAGAACATCCAATCCTTCAATGTTCGCGGAGCCACGTTCTTCCCATCCGGTAGCCTTGGCTCTCGCGTCGGCCCTGCGTTCGTCGGGGCCGTGGGTTGGGGTTTCGGCAATGGGCTGCGCGTGGAACTTGAGATGGATTACCGCGCCAACCAGTTCGACTCGGTCAACAACGGCGCCGCCGCGCATGTCGGCGGCTGGGAGCAGAAATACGGGCCAATGGTGAATGTGGCCTACGACTTCAACGGCCTGGGCCCGATCGTGCCGTATATTGGCGTCGGCGTGGGCTATCAGGTGGCGCTCGAGCAAAACGTCCATGCCTATAACGCCGCGGGGAGCACCAGTCTGTATAGCCGCAGCGACGGTTCGTTCGCCTACCAGGCCATCGTCGGTGTGGCGTATCCGATCGTCGCGGCGCCGGGCCTAGCTTTGACCGCCGAATATCGCTTCATGGGCCTGGCCGGCAACCGGAGCTACGGGGCCTATGCGACCAACCCCGCCGGCGGAGTGGTGGCCACCGGCAGCGTGAAACTGAACGACGACTACAACCACGCCTTCTTGGTCGGCTTCCGCTACAATTTCGGCCAGGCGCCGCCTCCGGCACCGGCGCCCGTAGCCGCCCCGGCCCCGGCGGTGATGCCCGCCCGTTCCTACCTGGTGTTCTTCGACTGGGATAAGGCCACTCTGACCGACCGTGCTCGCCAGATCATCCGCGAGGCGGCAGACAATTCCACTCACGTAAAGGTCACGCAGATCCAGGTGAACGGCTACACCGACACGTCAGGCACGCCGCAATACAACATGGGTCTGTCGATCCGCCGCGCCGGAGCCGTGAAGGCCGAGCTGATCCGCGATGGTGTGCCGGCCGGGGAGATCTTTACGCGAGGCTTCGGCGAGACACATCTGCTGGTGCCCACTGGCCCCGGCGTGCGCGAGCCGCAAAACCGGCGCGTGGAGATCATCCTCCACTGACGTTTGACGCCGGAATCGATGCCGCTTACGGAAAGGGCGCCGCGAGGCGCCTTTTTCGTTAGAATTCTCGGCGAGAAACGCTGCGCGCAGGGTTGTAATGGCGCGCCGGCGTTGGTCGCAACTCCCGCTGACCGCCGGACGCAGCTGTTCCAGAGGCGCGATATCGGTGCCCGCACCGGCTACAACCTGCCGGCGAACGACCCGGCCGGCGGCGGCATGAGCAAGCCGGGCAGTGGCGTTGCCCGCCCGCATCCTCGGCCGTGTGGGATACGCCTGAAGCAATTTGACGCGTGATCGAGATTCACCAGGTGGCGTTGCCGCATTCCCGCTCGCAGCCGCCAGCCTCCCGACACCAATCGGTGAAATCGCGACCCGGGTGATCGATCGTGTCTCAAGGCGTGTTGAGTTTCTCGTATGAGGCGGAACCATCGGCTGCTGGCCTGACCTCGCTGAGTGCCCCGCCGCTCTATTTGGACCTGACACAGGCAAGTGGCTGATGTCGGCAATCCGCTGGCACCTGCGCGTGGCCGGCAAGCAAAGTTGGTTGGCCAGCCAGATGGCATCGGCGCTGCTGCTGCTGAACCTGGTTGGCGGCGACTATGCCTCGGGTCAGGAGCAGGACAGCGGCTTCGATGCGGTGCTGAAAGTGCGTTGCCCCTGCCACCAATGTGCGCCGCGACGAGGCTAGGCCACCTGGCCGCGGCCGAGGCTTCGCACGGGAGATCTGGCCCAGCGTGTTTCCGACGCGTTGCTGTCTCCAGCAGTAAATCGTAGCAATATCATTTATTATACGGTGCGATAGCATTTTTTAGATGACAGACTGAATGAAATTGCGCTAGAGCAATACACGTCAGGGAAAACCTCCTCCCCAAGGGAGACCAAATTGTTGCATCTTTCAGGTGCCGCCCGCGGCGCGGGCGGCTTGATCATGGCTGTGGCGATCTGCGCCACGGCAGCAAAGCCGGCATCGGCGACGCTCTACGCCTGGACTTTGTCCGGGGGCGGCGACTCCGGTTCAGGCTTCCTCACCACCGGCGCCGCCGACAACGGCGGGCTCGACATCACTTCGTTCAGCGGACAGATTGACGGCAGTGTGATCGGCGGTCTGTTGGGCGGCCAACCTGGGGGCGCCGAGGCCTATTCGCCTGCTGGCGCCTTCATCTACGACAACATCCTCTATCCGTCGT
>Ga0335075_10003304_pt1 | contig 25613 bp, 31 predicted proteins | sample Lox_Sample_24_FD_206723 | JGI IMG/M metagenome (GOLD analysis project Ga0335075, IMG submission 206723) | Soil microbial communities from Loxahatchee National Wildlife Refuge, Florida, United States - Lox_Sample_2.4 | ecosystem: Environmental > Terrestrial > Soil > Wetlands | place: USA...
GGTTCGCGCGCGAGCGCAAGGTGCCGTTCTTCGGCATCTGCTTCGGCATGCAGATGGCGGTGATCGAGGCGACCCGCTCGCTCGCCGGATTGGCTGAAGCCAATTCGACCGAGTTCGGTCCGACGCCCGAGCCGGTGGTCGGGCTCATGACCGAGTGGCTGAAGGGCAACGAGCTCGAAAAGCGCGAGGCCGCCGGCGATCTCGGCGGCACGATGCGGCTCGGCGCCTATCGCGCCTATCTCAAGCCCGGCTCGCGCATCGCCGAGATATACGGGGAGACCGAGATTTCCGAGCGCCACCGCCACCGCTACGAGGTCAACACCGCCTACCGCGCGCGCCTCGAAGCGAAGGGGCTCGTATTCGCCGGCATGTCGCCCGACGGGCTCTTGCCCGAGACGATCGAGTTCGCCGATCATCCCTGGTTCATCGGCGTGCAGTTCCACCCGGAGCTCAAGTCGAGGCCGTTCGAGCCCCACCCGCTGTTCGCCAGCTTCATCGCCGCGGCGAAAGCGCAGAGCCGGCTGGTGTAGCGCGCGGCTATCGTCGCTTTTGCTTATAGAGCGCGACCGCGCCGACGATGACCAACCCCTGGATCAATTCCTGATACCAGGAGCTGACGTTGAGGATGACCAGGACGTTGCTGGTCAGGCCCATCAGCAAGAGCCGCCAAGCGTGCCGATCAGTCCGCCCTGGCCGCCGAACAGACTGGTCCCGCCGAGGGCGGGGACGGATTTCTCGCCGACGCCGCGCACGGGAACGCTTCATGCGTGATGTTCAAGAAATTCCTCGATCTCCGCCGGCGTGAGCTTGCGGTTCTTTCCCATCCATTCAGGGGTTTCTCTGTCCGTCATCTCAAGCTCGCTATCCTGGTCTAGGCGTCGATTCTATCGGTCCGGGACGAAACTCGCGGCGTGACCAGGCGGCGCAGGCTAACGCCGCGATCCCAACCGCGATAGACAATTGCCGAGGCGTTGGATAGCAAAAGGGCGGCGAAGGCGGCTTGCGTCTCTTCCAAGCCATCGCAGAGCGGCCGATGCTTTCGAGACGTTGGAAGGATGGCCGAGTGGTTTAAGGCAGCGGTCTTGAAAACTAGCGGCGATAGTAAGCTAACTAACGGAAAAGATGAACGAAACCGCTCAAAAAATACCCGGCGTGGCAACCGCGTGGCAACTTTTGTTTGAAATTTGGTTTGGAGAAGTGGCCGAGAGGCTTAAGGCAGAGGTCTTGAAAACCTCCGTAGGCGCAAGTCTACCGTGGGTTCGAATCCCACCTTCTCCGCCACTTCAGAACAGAACTGCGAACGCCGGGCGGGGCCGATTTGACGCCCGAGGCGGCGGCGAGAGTTCGGAGTAGATCGCCTTTCGATCCCATGATCCGAACCTCTTTGTCCGCGACCTCGACGCGCTGGGCAAGGGCGCGAAGGTGGTCGCGCCGATAGCCACCGCCCTCGATCCTGATCCGCTCTCGTGCCGTCCTGGCGAACTTACGGACCATCTGCCGTGTGGTCGCCTGCTGGCCTGACGACTCCAGCATCGCGGCTGCGCGCTCGGCGTCTGCCTGTGCCTGATCGCGGATCGCCTTGAGGCTGGCGACGCGTTCCTTCAGCGCCGGGTCGTCGAGATCGGCAACGCCGGCCTCGATCGCGTCGTAGAGGCGCTTCAAGCGCAGGTCGGTCTCGGTCGCGCGCTTGTTTAGCTCGGCGATGTGCTCGCGGCGGCGCTCGGCGCGCTCTTGACGACGGTCGAGAACGGACGCCAAGATTTCCTCGAGCCGTTCAGGCTGAAGGAGCCGATCTGCGATGTGTTCGGCGACGAGGCTGTCGAGCTTCTCCATCGGGATCGACCGACCCTTGCAGCCGGTCTCGCCCTGCCGTGCCTTGATCGAGCAAGTGTAGTAGCGATATCGCCCTCCCTTCCCGGTCCTGAGCGTCATCGCGCCGCCGCAGTCGGCACAAAAGCAGATGCCGGTAAGGAGGGTCGGGCCGCTGACAACCCGCGCCGGCGTGACCTTCGGATTGCGGGCGCGCAGATGCGCCTGGACGGCATCGAACGTCGCCAGATCGATCAGCGGCGGCACTTCGACAGTGACGATCTCGCTTACGGGCTTCAGCGTCTTGTTCTTGGCGCGCTTGTTGAACTCGTGATGGCCGACATAGGTCGGCCGCGTCAGGATGCGGTGGACTTGGCCGATGCCCCAGCGCCCGCCGTCTCGGGTGAAGATGCGGCGCTGGTTCAGGTGCGCCGCGATGTTCTTGACGCCCATCGGGCCTGATGTGCCGTCGCCTTCGAGGGCCAGGCGATAAATCAGCCGAATCGTGTCTGCGTGCAGCGGATCAATTTCTAGCTTCTTCTTGACCTTCGCGCCGCGCTGCTCGGCCGCAACGACGCGGTAGCCGATCGGCGGCAGGGAACCGTTCCAAAAGCCCTGCCTGGCATTTTCCTTCAAGGCGCGGAGAACATGCTTGGCGTTCTCCTTCGACTGATACTCGTCGAACAGCGCCATGATCTGCCGCATCATGACATGCATGGGATCGTCGCCCATCTCCTGGGTGATCGAGACAAGCCTGACGCCGTTCTTGGCGAGCTTGCGGACGTAGAACTCAAGCTCGAAGTGATCGCGGAAGAAGCGCGAGAAGCTGTGAACGATGACGATATCGAACGGCGCGGGCTTGCTGGTGCCCCCTTCGATCATGCGCTGGAACTCGGGCCGGCGGTCATTGGTGGCGGACGCGCCGGGCTCGAGGTAGGTCTCAATGAGCTGGTAGCCGCGCGTGGCGCAGTAGGCTTCGCCTTGCCGCTTCTGATCGGGAATCGAGACATCGTGCTCGGCCTGCCGCGCCGTCGAGACGCGCAGGTACAAGGCGGCGCGCAACGGCACGGTCATCGCGATTGTCCTCTCAGTTCATCGGCACGGCCCGAACAATTCATCGAAGAGATCACCGAACCATGCCTCAAATACGTCGAGCTCGGCATCGGTGATCGGCACACGGTCCGGCCAATCGTCTGTGACGGTCCACGCCGACAGGTCATGCTTCGCCGGCCGACCGATACGAGGCCACGGCTCGATCGGAATGTAGAGATCGTCGGGCAATATGCCCAGGCTGATGGTGCGCCGAGACATCCCGACAGGATCGCGTCGCGCACTCTCGGGGTGAACGGCCGATCTCTATCCCGCAGCATCCTTCCCCTCCCAGCCAGTCTCGCGGTGTAGACGGATGGCGGTTTTGAGATTGATTTCGTTGACGTTTTGGTCAAAACGTATGGCGAGGTCCATCGGACGGATGGCCAAAAAGCCTAATCATTACAATCCACTGCGCGCGCCGGATGGCGTCGCTTTTCCCTTGCCGTCCGAAGATTTAGCCGATTATGCGTGCCACTGAGACCAGCAGCGTCGGTCCATCAGGATCCTAGCCGCAATGCGGAGCTGCTAAGTTCGGCGGCGTTGTCACTAAAAGAACGGAGAATGCCGGGCGATGGTTGAACACCCTTTACGAAAGCCGATGCGCGAGTGGCTGCCTGAGATCGACTTCGGGGTGATGCATCATGGATTTGCGCCGCACGGTCGTGACTACGTCCTGGTCCTACAGGCTGGGGGCACTTACGAGTTGACCCTCACGCACGTCGTCGAACTGCACTATGAAACCCGGGTACATGACCAAGTCTGGCCAAAGTCTTGGGACGATTGCCTGACGGACTACGCCGCATGGAAGGCGGCGGGGGAACCTGACGGGTACGTGTGGGGCACGAACTGGTCGCTGGCATACCCCGGACTTGATACCCCAGAGGACGATCCTGCCGCTGCACGGTGGTCACAGCGTCTCGGTAAGCCGATGTTCTTTCTAGCCCTGGAAACGGATCGCTTCAGGCTCTCGCTTGTCTTCCACGACGCCCGGACGAAGAAGCTCTCCGACGACGACTCCACCGTGCGACAAGTGCTTATTCCGCTTGCCGCCTACGGTTTCAAAGCGGATCGGCTCTCTGGCAGCACCAGCGACAGCGGCGAGGCCGATAAGGGTTCGCAGCCGCTCGCCGAGGAATCATAGGGCTATGGCGTAGACATAGTGCTCATCATCGTCGGTCGTGGCCCGCCAGGCCCCTCGGCCGCAGCCAGGCTCATGATCCGCATCGCCATCCGCCGCCTTCGATGCCATCGCCGCCACGCTGCCCACTCGGCACGGTCGCGGTCGATAGGTTCGAGGGCTTCAGCCTCCGAGCTTGAGCCGCGGGCCGGCCTCGCCACAGCCCCCAGGCGGCCCGTGGGCGGCCTTTCCTGTCACCGGCGGCGGGAAGGCCCCAGGCTCGCGCGGGGCGGCCCAGCGCCCCGCCTGCGGGACGCAGGCGACGGCGCATGATTGATGCGCGGCCGAGACATGAGAAAACGATGACCGACGACGACCGCCGCAAGACGCCCGAGTTGCCCACAAACGTCGATGAGTTCAATAAAGCGGCCGGGTTGATCCTCCTGCAGCTTTACGCTTCGTTTCCCGAGCCCATTAACATCGACCATGCCGCTATCGCGAGAGCGTTCGGAGTCGAGGACGTCAGTTGGAACGCGCACATGTTGCCCTCGGGCCGCTCGCTCAGCGCTCTGCTCAGCCTTACCATCGGATGGTTGAAAATGGAGGGATACACGAACGCGTTTGGCCCGCATCCCGCGCAGAGCGCGCTTCTGACGGAAAAGGGCTTGAGAGCTTTGAACGCGATCCCGCCCGGTCTCAACGGAACCGTCGGAACCGAGTTGAAGAAGGCGGTCGAGAGAGGCTCGCGGCTGGACCTGAGCAGTATTGGCGAACTTGTCGGGAGCACGATCGGCGGCTTTGCAAAAAGCATGTCTAGTTAAATCGCTGAGCGGGAGCGATGACCCGGGCGCGGCAGACCGTCGACAAGGAAGTTCAAGCGGCAAGGGTTGCTGAGGCCGTGCCCGATATCGGGCACGATTGTTTCTCCCAGCTCGTTCGAGATTCACGCGGCGCCGGAATGGCTGTGGGCGGCGCTGGTCGCCGCGATGGTCGAGGGCGCTCAGAACCTCATGGCGCCATGAGGTTTCGAATCCGCCCCATTGACGGCGCGCCCGCGCGGCGATGATTCTCTGCGCCTCATGGGCAATGCGCCGTATTGGGCTGTTTTTCGCGCCGCGCCGAACCGCGAACAGCTCGCGATCGCCGGCGTGATGGCGCTGGGCTTCGAGGTCTTCCGTCCGCTCCTGCGCACGAAAACCGGATCGCGCTGGGCTCGAGTCGGCCTCTTCCCCGGCTATGCGTTCGTCCGCATTCTCGGGGCCTGGCGGGCGATCGACCGCACGCCCGGCGTGCTGGGCCTGATCAAGAATGGCGAGACGCCGGCAAAATGCCCGGACGCCGAGATCGGGCGTTTGCTCGCCCGATGCGACGCCGACAACGTGGTCAGATTGCTGCGCCCGCCGATCGTGACCAAGTCCGCCTTTCAGCCCGGCGACAGGATCACGGTTCGCGGCTTCGACGCGATCTATCTAGGCATGGGCGCACAGGACCGCGAGCTGGTGTTGATGACGGTGCTCGGCGCTCAGCGCCAGGTGAAGGTCGCCGGCGGCTTACTTTGCTCGGCACTGAAAGGATGAGGGCATGAATCGGGAGGAGCTGACCGCGCTGCGCGCCGTGATCGACGGGCTGCTGGCGCTCCCCGACCGCGCGCTTGTGCAGGTCGCGCAATGGTTCGCGCCCGAGCCCGCGAAGTCGAACGGACGCGGCGATGGCCAGAGTAACGCTCGGGAACTCTCGCAGTCCAACGGCCATGATCCTCATCCGGCCGCCGCCGCCTCGGCGTCAATCGGCAGATCGGGCCCGCTGCACGATTTGCCGCCCCGCGCGGCTCAGGCCCGCCCCGGCAAGGCCGCCAAAGCGACCGCCGGCGAGAAGCGGCTACTCTCGGCGATGGAAGCGCACCCCGGCCTCAGCGCCAACGGCCTTGCCAAGGCGGCCGGCATGAGCCGATCGACCGCCGGCGACCGTCTGCGCCGACTCAGCGCCATGGGCGCGATCGAGAAGAGCCCTGACGGCTGGCGGATCGCTGGAGACGGGCCGCGCCCTCCGCCGCCGCCGCCGCCGATGAGCTGACGGCGGCACCCGAACCTGATCGCCGCGCCTCGGCCCCGCCGGCGCGGTGGCTTAAGCCGCTCAGCGCATACGACAGGCGCGAGACCACCTTCGTCGAGGGAACCCGATACGGTTAGGTCCTCACGCGAGGACGGTGTTGCCTTCCGGCGCGCAATCCGCCAACGAGAGCCGGAGGGTTTCCATCCCATTCCGGTCATTCGCTGACGGCCTTCCGCGTCATCCGCCGTACGAGCTGAGAAGGCCGGAAGTTGCCGATAGCAGAAAACCGACAACGCGCCAGGAGGGGCCGCTACAATAGATGAACTATTATATTCGCCGTTTCGAAACACAAAACGGGATGTCAACGCAGGTCTGGAAAATTGACGCATGTTCAGCAGTCCGCGTCGGCGTCGCGAATCCAGAAGGCGGCCCGGGCACTTATTTCCGGGCCAATCCCGGCGAGAGCATTTGGGATGCGCTGCGCCGTATGACGCCCTGGTTCGAGGCTGAAGAAACTCCGTTTCACGAGACTGTTCTGAAACCGGGCGAATACTACCCACGTATGGCACGGCCGACAGACCAGTACCCTGACCAAGCTCCTGGTTTGAGCCCCGGGGCGCAGCGTGAGGCCGATACAATCGCAATCGGGCATGGACAACTGAGGGCCCTAACGCGTCAGCTCGATCGTATATGTCAGACTGTCCATCCAACCCGGGACACATTTGCCACCTACGGCCACGACATCCGGAATTTGCTGATTCTTGCTTGTACCGAAGTAGAAAGCCATTGGCGCGGCGTGTTGGTCGCCAACGGCGTCACGCGCGACCACTTCTCGACCAAAACGTACGTGAAACTGAGCGCGGCGATGCGCCTCGACTCTTACGCGGTGAGCTTTCCGAGTTACCCTTGGCTAGAACCTGTGAGCCCGTTTCTTGGTTGGGGCACCTCAGGCAACCCAAGCCAGGGGTTAGCTTGGTATGACGCCTACAACGCTGCAAAGCATAACCGCGAAAACGAATTCGCGCGAAGTACATTGGAAAACGCTTTTGGGGCCGTGACTGCCTGCGCGATCATGATCGCGGCGCAGTTCGGCAGACCTCTGGCTCTTGGTCAATCGTCAGACCTAAGGTCGTTTTTCAATTTTTCGTCGATGCCGACTTGGCCGCTATCCGACGTTTACATCTTCCCGTACGGCGAAGGGAAGACTGATTGGACGGAGGTGAAATATCCTTTCGATGCGCGATGGTATTGGCCAAACGCAGAAGACCCACTACCCTTTATCCGCGGGCGGAGAGCGGGCTGAGGCCTGGCCCGGCCCCCCGCGCTAGGGCGGGGGGCGATCGAAAAAAGCCGGGCCGATCCATCGTGACGGCGCGGGCCTCTTTTTTTCTCGCGGCTGCGATATTCGCGAAGGGTGAAAGGATGGGCGCGCGGCTGCGATATTCGCGCCCAAACTGTACCGAACCGCTTCCAACCGCCCGCCATCCGGGCTTAACTCCCCGGAACGGCCTTGAGCTGGCCGCGATGAAAGAGGGCGCTTTGCGAGGCCGGCGACCGACGCCAACCCATTTGAAATTGCTCAGGGGCAACCCCGGACAGCGGGCGATTCGGCCGACTGTCGAGCCTCCGCGGCCGACTGAACCGCCGGCGGCGCCGGATATCCTGACCGGCTACGCGCGGCAAGAATGGGATGAGGTCGCGCCGAAGCTCTGGCGGCTCGGCTGCCTCAGCGCGATCGATGTCGCGGCGCTCGCCGCCTATTGCGAGGCGTACAAGCGGTGGAGGACGGCGGTGACCACGCTAGACGAGATGGCCGAACGCGACCCGGTTATGCGCGGGCAGATTGTGAAGACGCAGAGCGGCGGCGCCGCGCCCAACCCGATCGTTTTGATCGCCGACAAGGCCGCCCGCGACATGGTGAGATTCGCCAGTGAGTTTGGGATGACCGCTTCCGCCAGGGCGCGGATCAGCGCTGGGCCCAGGATCGGGCCGAACAAATGGGCCGGTATGATCGGCGGTGTTGACCTCGCCTGACCTCAGCCGACCGCCTGGCGACCGATCTTAACCTCCCCGGCGGCTTCATGGCGGCCCACAGGCGCGCTCAGGAGCCGCGCCGGGCGTCTGGCCGGTCCCAAGGAGCCGGGCCAATGGGAGGCTTTGTTGGCAAGGCCGTTGCGCCAGCGCGAGATGACCCGCTTGCCGATGCCGGTGTCCCTCTCGGCCTGCTCGCCGCGAAGCAATTGTCCGCGCTCAGCGACAATTGCTGCGCCTCCTTACCACCCGCCGGCCGCACCGTCGCGTCCCACCAGCGACCGAATTCGCTCTGGTCTTCGAGCTTGGCGGGCCGGCCCGAAGCATTTAAACCCCCACCGCCTCCTTTGACCTCGGTGTTCTAGAATCAGCGCGATGAGCGACGAAGACCAACTTCGGGAAATTAGAGCCGAGGAACACGAGCGGCACGCTCAGGCCATAAAACGACAAATCGACGAAATACGTCCAGCGTACGCGCAAGCGCTGACGAGCCTGTGGCTTGGAAATGCCGGCGCTTCGCTGGCGGTTTTAAGTTTCATTGGCGCCAGTTGGAGGGACGGCAGATTCCCTCATTTCCTTTTGATACCGCTAGGATGTTTTGTCCTTGGACTGGTATCGATGGGAATCGGCAGTGCACTTTGGCTTTGGGGCGCGCGCGAGGACATACGCGACACCGAGGACGCCGAGTCGATTTTGGACCGTCGTGCCCTCCGAGCAATGCGCCCGTCGGAGAGAGCCGGCCTCACCTGGAAAGACTGGCGCACACGGGCAGCGCTGCTGTCCGCCGCTCTATTCGCCCTGGGATGCGTGGCTGGGCTCATTGGCCTTGCCACTGCGAACTAGCAGGGCACCAGCTATTTCGCCGGCAGGCCGCGGCGAACGCGTTCAGTCTCCAACTCGAGCGCGGCGCGCCGCAGGCCCGCGTCCTCGATCGCGAGGACGGTCTCGTCATCCTCTACGGCGTGATGGTAGGCCTCAAACAGCGCGTACAAATTGAGCGCGACGCCTTCGGTGTTGTCCTGGTAAATCGGGGTTGCGCGGTAATTGGCCGCGTCGATCGCCCAGGCGCAGATTTCGGATTTCTGACCTCTATTTCCACGCGGGCCTTGCGGTCCTACATGTCCATCGCGACCATCCCTGCCCATGGGCCCCGGCGGTCCGGGCGGTCCCTGGCGATCGACCTGCAGCCGCTGGACGACAAAATCGGTGGTGTCGGCCTTGGCTCGGGTCTCCGCGAGGGCGGCCTTCATTTCTGCGAGCGCGGTTCGGAGGCCCGCGTTCTCGGCCTGCAGGGCGCCGATCGCCTCGATGGCGTCATTGTGGGCCTCCTGCAAAGGCTCCAACATCGCGACTATCATTTTGAGAGTCGGATCAGAGTATTGATGGGCCGCGCTGTCGGCGGGAAGGAAGCTCCAATCCGGCGCCGGCGAGGCGGCAGCGACCTGCGCGGCGGCGGGCTTCTCGACTGGCGGCGGCGCTCGTGCGTCGCGAGCGGCGAGTTTCTCAGCGAGTTCGCGATTGATGGCGATGACTTCAGCTTCGCTCGCGACCCGCGACATGCGTCAACCCCTAAGAAAAAAACCCGCTGGCCAGGCCGCCGACCCGCCCTAGCAACACTGCCCGTTTCGGCGCCGCCGGCGGCGGCTTCGGCTCCGCGACGGCGAGCCGCGCCTGCTCGCGCTCCTCCGCCTCGGCGATCAGGGCGCCGAGGTCGGGGATGATCACCGAGTTGGCGCCCGAAAATGTCATGATCGGAATCAAGCGCTGCCGTTCGCTCATTGCAGTCGACCTCCGAATTCCAGGCGTTCGATCTCAGCTTGCGAGCGCTCGTTCTCGGCGATGCTCGCCAACGCATCCAGGGCGTGTGCGAGCGCCAGCTTATCGCTCTCGCGCGACCAGGCCGTTGACGGGGTTCGCAACCGCGCGCGCAACTCGACGATGTGCCCGCGCAGCCGCGAGGCGACGCCGCTCTGGCTCACGTCGGGATGGTCGCCGTCGCCGCTCATTGTTGGCGCCCTTTCGTTGCGTACTCTACGCCTGCCGCGCCAGGTCGACGAGGTCCGGCGCTTCCGCTTTGAGCCGCGCCATCTTCTCGGCGTTAGTTTCAGCCTCGGCTTTGCGATCACGCGCCTTGAGCCGCGCCTCTTCGAACGTGATCAGCTTGGCGAGCACCTGGTCGCCGAGTTCGGGCGCGAAGCGCTCGATCATGCGGGCGCGCGCGAGGGCAACCTTCTCAGCGCCAGTTAGAATTTCTAACTCGGAATGCATTCCGCGCTTCGGCTCTGGATAAGCCCGCGCCAGTAGGATCGCCGTCTGTCCCCCATTGAGATGCCGACGCCGAATGTTGGTAGAGATGATGTAGGCTCGCGGGTCCTGGCCATTCAGGCGCTCGAATCGCGGTTCGACGCCGGCGAGCTTGCAGGCCGCGAGCCGGTTGCGGCCATCGATCAGCATCTCGCCCTCGGCGTCGAGGACAATCGGAAAATTCAGCCCATTGGCCTTGATGTCCTCGGCGAGGTCGGCGAGTTCGTCCTCGCTCAGCATCGGGAACAGGTCGGCCACCGGATGAATCTTCATGCGCTCGCCTCCTGCACCACCCCGCCGCGCCGATGCTCATCGCCATGACCGTCCCAATTCGGCCGCGCGTGACGTGAGAACAGTTCGGCGTAACGCGGCGCTGGGCAGAGGCTTTCAACGAAGGCGTAAAATTGCTCCGGCTTCTGCGAATTCTCGCGCAGCGGGCCGTGCAGCGCGGTCGTCTGGTTGACGAGATGGACGGTCGGCTTGCCGCGCACCGCGAATAGACAGTGCTCGGTTTGGCCGCGCAGCCAATCCCCGGTGCCCATCTTGTCCTTGATCCAGGTGAGGATCGTCTTGTGTTCGAACCCCCACGCGTCGAGCACATCGAAAGCCTGCCGCATGTGGTGGTTGGTGGTCCACAGCCACAGGATGCAGTCCTTGTGCGCGATCGCCTGAACCTTCGCGCCTTCGCCGCAAATCTCAGCGATCGACATTTGCGGATAGGGATGCGTCGCGCGATGCGACGGATCTCCTTTATGAATCTCGTAGGGCCAGGGCGGATCAGCGACGATGACCCGATACGGTCCTCGGCCAGGATAGGGCGGCGGCTCGGCGCGTATCGCTTCCGCCTGGCGCGCGACTTTGAGCCGCTTGAACGGCCCGTCGACGCGCCCGGTCCGGTCCATGTCCGCGACTAGCTTGCCGAACCGTTCCGGCTCGGCTTCCGCCGCCTCGACGACAGCGGCGATCTTCTCGACCGTGCGGCCCGACACGCCGGCGAAGGCCCCGATCTTGTCGCGAGCGTCAAAAGGTCCGGAAACTTTCCGGCCCTTTTTCCCCCGGCCGCCGAGCGTCATGCGCTCCTTCGCCGCCGCCTTCTCGGCCGGCTCCAGCGCGCGACGGATGGCGTCAATCTCGCTCGGCAGGAAGTCCTTGCGGATGGCGTTCTCGGCCAGCTCGCCGCGGGCGATCTCTTCGAGATCGACTACGGTCACCGCAATCTCGGTGCGACGGAGCAGCCTGAAGGCCTCAAGCCGCCGCTCGCCAGCGATCAGCCGCCCGTCGGGACGGATGACGATCGGATGTAGGAGGCCAACCTCGGCGATGCTCGCCGCCAACCCGGCGACGTCGCCGAGGACGCGCCGATGCCTGGCGCCGACGATGATCTTGTCGATTCGGCGAGTGGCGGGGCGGTCATTCATGGCGGGACCGAGCCCGACGCGGCCTTCCCTGTCCGCAAGGCGCTTGTCTGGGTCGGCGCCGCCCCACTCCTCGATCGACATGACGTCCATGGTCCTGTCCTCTCCTCAAAAAAGCCGGGGAGCCGCCCCGCGCGGTCGTCAGTGCGTCCATCCGCGCATCGCCGCCGCGCCGCCTGGCGCGCAGCGATGCGGCGGAAATAGCGATTTCTTCGGCTCATCAGTATGTTTACAACCGTCCAAGGCCCCGTTCCGCTGGGAACAGGCTTGGGCGCGCGTTTGGGCGAAGGATTTCGACAGTGTTTTCAGCCTCTTAGACGTCATTTCGCCACCCTTGGCCCGCATGCGCGCCTTAATACGGGGAAAGGGAACAGGTGGTTGTGCCATAGAAACCCGTAGTTTGTGTGTGTATATCAATACTTTACTGACCGTTCTTAAACTAAAACATGAAATACGCCGCGCCCGCCGCGATGCTTTTCCCCGTATTAAGGGGAACAGCGGGCGAAGGTGGCGCTCCTCTAGCTTTAACATGCTGAAAACACTCAATATATGCTCCAAAAAGGCTTGTCCCGGACCGTCTATCCAGGCTTGGCCCCATGGGCGCCCGATTTTACCTATCCAGCGCGGCTTCTAAGCCGGGGTGGACAGCCCATTTTTCGAAAATTCCGCCGCCGGTCTTGACCTTCTCGCGCCGGATCGCGCCGGCGTCTTGGAGCGTCCTCAACGCGTTCAGGCGGCGCTCCTTGTCGTTTCGCCGTTCGCCGCGGAACCATCGGAATCCAGGCTCGCGGCCGACGTCGCGATCGGCGAAATGGGTCCATCCTTTCTTGACGATGAGCCTCGAGACGGCGAGCGCGTCGTTTCCCGTTTCGCCCGGCTCGATGCCCGCTATCGCACGCCGGAACATCATCTCGAGGTGCCGGAAGTAGCGGATCGCCCGCTCCATCGCGTCGGCGCTGATCTCTTCTGGCTCGGCCGCCAAAGGCTCGCGCGACCACGCCATGAGCTCGAAGACGCCGGCGAGCCTGAGGATCCGTCCCGGCCCCTTGCCGAGCCATTCGGCGAGGACGCCATGCTCGCGCCGCGCCCGGTCGGCGCAGGCGAGGTAGGCCGCGTTGAACGGGGCCAGGGCGCCGGCGGCGAGCCGGAGCGCCTTCGGACGCGGCTCGCCGTCCTTCGCGTCAAGCTTGAGGTCGTAGAGCGCCTGGTAGGCGCGCTTCAGTTCCCAAGCGAGGTCGGTTCGCGCCTGCGGGTCGCTGTTGGGGTCGATCGGCTTCGGCGAGGCGAGCCGCGGCCAGATAAAGATGAGCCGCGCCAGCATGCCGTCGTTGGCCGTGCTCCAGAATTGGCGCAGGCGGTCGGGTTGGATCGCGCCGAGGACCGAGCAGGCGGCGGCCTCGACGACGATTGGCGGCCCTTCATTCTTGACTCGATCTCTTTTGTGACGGCCGGCGTTATACGCTTTGTTCCAAAAGGCGCGCGCGCCGGAAGCGTCGCCGTCGGCGCTGTAGCGGCTGAATGACGAAAACCACGAGGCGAGCTCGTCGTAGAAGACGAGCGCGCCGTGCGGGTTGTCGGCCATGCTGATGGTCAGTTTTTCGAGCGTCACGTCGTCGTGCAAAAGTTGGGCGAGCGGCGGCTTCGGCGGCTTCTTGATAGTCTTTTTTCGCCCTTGGGCCTGCGCGAGCGCGATCTCATGGTCGGCTTCGAGCTTGTCGCACGCGAGCCGCCATTGCGCGTGAAGCTTCGTGTCGATGTGGGTGAGCGCCTTGCGCGTGTCGCTCATCGCCGGGCTCTTGTGCGCCGACGGAGCGCCGACCAGCGCCGCCCATAGGACGATGACCTCCTCCCAGCCCGGCGACGCGAGGACGACGCGGGCGTTGCCGATTGCGCCGGCGGCGGCGACGAGCGCCGCGCCGGCGACATAATCGGGCGGCGCCCCGGCGGCGAAGGCGCTCGCCCAAATGATGTCAACCCAGCCGTCCGGGAGCATATCGTGGCTGAGTTCGGGCGCCGGGATTTCGACGCTGAAGAAATTCATGTCGATGGTTTTCCAAACAAACGCGGCGGCGGTTTCGCCGCTTGCGTCGGCCGCGCCATCGCCGGCGGGCGCCTTCCCGAACTTGACGTAAGCCGACCCGACGGTGTCATCGAGCTTTCTGAGCTCGGCGTCGCGGCGGCGCGCGCGCTCGACGTCGCGCGGGTTGGAGTTGCTGAGGAGGGCGCGCAAGGTGCTGTACGTAACTGGCGCTGGCGCGCCCAAGGCGGCGTAGCTCGCCGCGAGCGGAGTAAGGGCCGGATGATAGGATTCGCCGGCCAGGATTTTCTTGAACGCATCGTTGAGATCGAGCCGGGCTTCGGCGCGGTCGCCGGCCGCGTCCGCCCAGCCGTCATCATTGACCGGCGGATCGGGAGCGGCGGCCCCGGCCGCGCCGCCGGCGGCCTTTTCGAGGGCGGCGAGGGCGCTGTCGAGATCGATCTCGCGCTCGGGGTCGAGGGCCGCGATCTCGCATAGGCGGGGCTCGCCCTTTCTATGCCAGCTCCCCGGCCAGCGGTTCGGATGCACGATCGGCGTGTTGGAGGGATCGCCGCCGGCCAGGCGGCAGGCGAACTCGCGCGCTTTTTTCAGCTTGGCGATCGTTTGTCTGTCGCCGGCGGGCTTCGCCAGGCGCCAGTGGAGATGCAGTTTGTCTTCCGTCGCGCCGTCGGGGGCGGCCCATCGCCCTCCGCTCCTGACCACGACGGTCGCCTCGCCGAGCAGGCCTTCGAGCGTCCGGCGCGCGTTGAGCGGGGCGGAATCGCATTCGACGGAGAGCGTGAGACCCTCGGCGAGGTCCTTCGCGGCCGCGCCTTTCGGGGTTTTGAAGGTGGCGATCGGCGGGGCGAACACCGCCTTCACGTCGGCGTTGGCGGCGCGGCGGGCGCCTTTGACCGCGGCGGCGCAGAGGGCCGTCAAATCGCCGCCGTTGAGTTTGACGGCGTCGATGAACAGGACCTTGTCGCGGTCTTCGTGGAACGACCGAAGCGAGAGGTAAGCGCCGGCCGTCGCGCGGCGAAGGATCGCTGCGACGAAGCGTTCGATCTGGCTGCGGTCGGGCTCGAGCATGACGGCCCGCCTTCCGGGACGTTAAAACGGAATTTCGTCGTCGATTTCGCGATGGAGGTTGCGCTGGTCGGCCTCCTCGATCTCGGCTTTGGTCATCCGCCGCTCGGCCGGGGCGGTCCGCCCGGAGGTGATTTGCGTCTTTCCCGCCTGCCTCTGGGCCTGGGGGGCGTCCGGGGGCGGCCCCTCTGGGCCGAGATTGGCGCTCTTCCATCCAACGACCTTGAAGACCGGCTTCGATTTCCGGCCGAATTTGGTCGGCATCTCGGCCGCCTGCAGCGCCACGATCGGGGTGGCGTCGGGATGGACCATGCGCATGCGCAGGATCGCGTCGCCGAGATCGATCACCGCCTGCCGGCCGCCCCAACTTGAAGTGCTGAAGGTGAAGGCCTCGGCGGTTTCGGGGTCGACGAGGTACACCATGCGCGTGTTGCGCCAAGGATCTTGCGGGTCGCCGGAGGGGCCTTCCTCCCACTCGTTCTCATCGTCGTGGCCGAGGTCCTCGCGCTCCGGCAGCGGCTTGCCTGGTTGACGAACGATCGTTTCGACCGGCCTTCCGTTCTCCCATCTGATCCAGGCCGCGGCGGTCGCCATGGCGACGAGCTTCGTGCCGCTGGCGATCTCCTCATTTTCCTTGCCGGCTGTCCATCGCCAATCGGCGAACTTGAGCAGGCGCCCGCGGATCATCCGCTCCGCGCCTTCGGCCGCGGCGTCGCCCCAGCCGTCGTCTGCGGGGATGTACTGTGTCACGTTGCGGTCATTGCTCATGGTGACTTGCTCCTTGTTTCAGGTTGCTGGCTTCAAGAAGAAGAAGGGTCGTTTTGCTGTCGCTTTTCCTCCATGGCGAGCCAGTATTGTTGCTCGCGCAGGCGGGCTCGGACGCCTGGTTTGCGCATCGCCCGGGTGAGCGAGATTTCATGGCTCTTGCCAAGCGCTTCGGCGGCCTTCCTGAGCTCGGGCGAAACGGTGAAATCGGTTGAGCGTCTCCTCATGGCGCCGCCTCGCTCTCGTCGGGCGCCGTCGCTGCGGGCGAGGCCTCGACTAGCTCGGCCTGTCCCGCGAGGCGGACGGTCGGCGAGGGCTTCCGTCTCGGGCGCGCGGCCGTCGTCGGAGGCTCATGCGCGGCGATCGCTTTCCGCACCTCGCCGAGGCCGCGCTCGAGCTCGGCGCGGCAGACCTCGACCGCCCCGCCGGCGGCGTCGTCGACCGCCTCCTGCAGGCGCGCGAACTCAGTCGCGAGCGTCCGCTCGAATGTGTCCGCAACCTCGCGCGCCGTTTGGGCGGTGGGGCGGGGCGCGCGGGTGCGAGGTGGATAATGAAGCTCGCAAAACCATGCGCCTGGCTCCGACGCGCTTGTCGGGACGCCGCTTGGGCTGCAATAGCGGAGGCTGAAAGTCGCGCGGACTGACGGATCGCTGGGCCAGGCGCACGCGCCGCAAACAGAGCAGGCGATTTTCATTGGTTCGCCTCCTCGAGGAGCTTGCGCAGCGCGGCGGCCACGCGGTCGAAGGCCAGGTGAAGATCGAGGAGCGCCTCGACGGCGGCCTCGGCTGCGTCGCCGGGATCGAATGCGGCGGGGGCGCTGGGGAGGTCCTCGATCGCGCCGGCGAGCGCGTGCAATCCGCCTTCGAAAGCGCGCTCGAACTGCGTCAAAGCGTTCAGCGCCGGCGAAGCGACAGGTTTGACGTGAAGACGGGGAAAACTTAGATAATGGCGGTCGCTCATCGGAATTTGCCTTTCTTTTTGAGCTTCGTCTCTGCGGGCCGGTTCTCCTTTTGCGGGGGCAGGCCGGCCCTCATGAGCTGGTGGAGGCGTCCGGGCTCGAACCGAAGCGGGTTTGTGGTTTTTGGGACCTGCCCGCGCGAACCTGCCGCCCCCGAAATGCGAACGCCCGCTCCGAAAGGAGCGGGCGGGTTTCGTTATTCAGGCGGCCGATGCGGGCTTGAAGAGGCTGCGCAGCCGTTCGATCTCGCGCGGCGGAATCCGGTCCAGACCGGCGAACTTCACGGTCTCGATTTCCCCATTTCTGACCGCCCGGCGAAGCGCGCCTTCCGGCACCTTTAGCTCCTCAGCGCCGCCCGGGATCGTGAAGCCCATGTGGGCGATGTGACGCCCGGTGGACTTTTTCTTCTTTGGCATCGCACGCAACCTCCCGTCCGAGTCGACGCCGCCCACTGAAATAGCGTTTTAAGCTACCGTCAAGCCGTAAGTTGCGTTTTTTTAGGCCGCCTGCTACGGTCCGCGTAAGGGCATGGCAGACGGCGAGAGATGGCGGCATCCCACACGCTTATTTTTGCGGGGACACGGTGGCAGACCGCGCGGGTCGTGCGTGCGGGCTCGACCTTGGTCGAGGTCGCCGCGAGCGGTCACGGGCGAAAGTGGCAAACCAACATCGCCCTCGCGTTCTGGCGCGACTTTTACGATCTGTCGCTCGATGACGTCGACGCCATCGCGGGCTTCGTCCGCCGTCGCGGCGATCCCTATGGCGGCCTCGATCGCGGCGAGGTCATGCACACGGGCCATTGGAAGAATCTTCAGGCGCTGCTCGGCGTGGCCGCGAGCGCATGGGAGCCGGTGGGCAAGGATGGCGTCAGCCCGGTCGCCGCCGACCCGAAGCGCCTTCGCTTGGCCGAATGGTTTCTGCGCGACGACCCCGCGCCGATTTTGAAGGACACTGAGACAGCGCTTGATCCGCACGGCGGCCCGCGAACCGTCGTGCGCGCCAAGTCCTTAGCCGCGTTCATGTGCTTGTCCGCCCTGAGCGCCATCGAGCGGCGCGTCCCGATGCGCCGCTGCGCGCATTGCGGCTCATGGCTGGAGCTCAATCGCAAGGACTCCCGGTTCTGCTCGGGCGCTTGCCGCAGCCTTCACGCACAGCAACAGGAGACTTAAAGCAAATGGCTAGCGTTCATCGCCGCGTCACGCCGGCCGGCAGCGTGGTCTACCGCGCCGTGTGGAAAGAGCCCGGCCTCGGCGGCAAGACGATTCAACGCAACAAAAGTTTCGGGCGCGCCGGCGACGCAAAGGCGTACGCCGCCCGCATGGAGGAGGAGGTCGAGAAGCGCGGCGTCGGCGATCCGCACAAACACTCGCTTGAGGCGTTCCTCAAGCGCTGGCTGGCGACGCTCGCCGACCGCGGCGAGCATAGCCCGACCACGCTTGCCGCCTATCGCTGGCAATCCGGCATCGCCTGTCGCCACATCGGCCATATCGCGTTGGAGAAGCTTTCGCCGGCCGATCTCGACCAGCTCTATTCCACGCTGCTACGACGGGGCGGCGTCGCCCGCAAAGCCAATCCGGACGGCAGCAAGGGCGCGCGCCCGCTGACGCCGCGCACCGTGTTGCACATCCATCGCGTTCTCCATTGCGCCCTTGAACGCGCGCGGAAGTGGAAATTGATCGGCGAGAACCCGGCCAAGGATGCGAGCGCCCCGACGCCGCAACGGATTCGGGTGAAGAATTTCGACGCCGGGCAGGTGGAAAAGCTGCTCGCCGCCGCCAGGCGCGATCCTGAGACCTACGCGATCACGGCGCTCTTTTTGGCCTGCGGCCTTCGCCGCAGCGAGCTCCTCGGTCTCGCCTGGGATTGCGTCGATCTTGACGGCGCCGCCCTGACGATCCGGCGCACGGTGGTCGAGGTCGGCCATTTGCCGGTGCTGCGCGAGCGGGCCAAGACGGCCGATTCCGAGCGCACCATCGCCATCCCGGCGGCGCTGGTCGATCTCCTGCGCGAGCAAAAGACGCGCGTTCAAGCGACCGCGTTGAAGTGGGGCAAAGGCTACCGGCGCGATCCGCTATTCGCCTTTCCGGGCCTCGCGGGCGAGCCGATGAGCCCGCAAAGCCTGACGCTGCGGATGCGCCAGGTGATGCGCCGCGCCAAAGTGGAGGGCCTGTCACCCTGTCATGCCTGGAGGCACACCAACGCCACCGCGCTCATCCATGCCGGGCAAAACGTCAAGACCGTGCAGAGTAGGCTGGGGCACTCGACCCCGGCCATCACCATGGCCCTTTATGTCCACCCGGCCGACGAGGCCGATCGGTCGGCGGCTGAGCATTTTGGCGCGATCATCGAGCGCTGAAATGAACGGGAACAAACAGCGCCGTGGCAACCGCGTGGCAACTTTTTCTCAAAAAAGATCGCGACAGAGCGCGGCAGGCGAAATCAGACGGAAGGACAAAACGCTAGACGCCTCAAACAGTTAGCGTCAGATCGCGTGAGAGAACGTAAGACGAACGAAGGCCAGCCACTAGTCTTGAAAACCGCCGTGGGCGCAAGTCCACCGTGAGTTCGAATCTCACTCCTTCCGCCAGCCCTTGTCGCGCCGAGCACAATCTCCCGGCGCCAGGGTGTGGCTCCGATCCAAACCCAAAAGCGCGGCTGGAGGGATGGTCGTGTTCGCGCGGGATCGTCATCGCGAGGACTCCCTGGTCTGAGCGAGGATTGGCGATCCGGGGGTCGCAGTGACGGCTTTGACTCGACCTGGATTAGCCGCGGAAACGCTGGGCCGCCGCCAAATCGTCCGGGGTGTCGATGTCGAGCGTCACGGCCGCGTCGGAAGCCTCGACTTCGACCAGTTCATGGGCGCTCAGCGCCTTGATCAGCCTGCGCGCGCCCTCGTCGCCTTCGAGGCGCATCGCTCGCTCGAACAACCCCCGGCCCAGAAGGACCGGATTGCCGCGCCGGCCTTCGCTTAAAGGGACGGCCGCAAGCGCGTCCTTGCGCGCGAGGAAAGCCTCGATCAGCGCGTCGATGAGCCGCGCTTCGATCTGCGGCATGTCGCCCAGCAGCACGAGCGCCCCCGCAACGTCAGCGGGCATGGCGGACAGACCGGCGCTGAGCGAGGAGGCAAGGCCGCTGGCGAATTTCGGATTGAAGACAAGCTCGACGTCGAGGTCCGCGAGCGCCCCCTCGACCGAGTCGCGTGCGTAGCCGGTCACGACGACGATCGGACGCGCTTTCGCCGCAAGCGCCGCTTCCGCGACTCGCCGCACGATCGGCTTGCCGTCGAGCTTCGCCACAAGTTTCGTCGCGTCCGAGCCGCCGCCGGCGCGAAAGCGCGTCGAAGCGCCCGCGGCGAGCACGATCGCGCCGACTCTGGGGCGTATTGCCCCCTCCACCGCGCCATAGCCCGTCAAGAGACGGGCGTTCTTCCGAACGCCCTTTCGCGCGGTCCCCCTCCCCCGCTTTGCAGGGGAGGATACGCAGCCCGCGACGGTCCGCGCTCTAGTCACCGGGCGCGCGCGGCTGCGGGCGGGAGGCGATCTCCATGAGAAGCCCGCCGACGCCCATCGCGCGGATGTCCCTGTCATGGATCGGCACGCCCGCGAGCATGCGCTCGAGAACCCAATCGAAGCCGTTCTCCTTCGGCGAGCGCGCGCAGCCTGGCGCGCCGATGATCGGCGTCCCGTAGCGTTCGGCGAGAAGCAAGAGGTTGCCGGGGTCGACCGGCATGCCGAACCGTTCGATGCGTCCTCCGATCGCCTCGATGGCGGCCGGAATGACATCGCGGCGATCGGTGATGGCGGAGGCGCCGAACGCAATGAGCGCATCGGCGCCGTCGATCATCCTGGCGAGCGCCTTGGCGAGCGGCCCGACCTCGTGCGGGACGATCTCCTGGCTCACGATCCGCGCGCCCGCGGGCGCAAGCCGCGCCTCGAGCACGCGCAAAGTCTTCGCCACAATGGAGGGCTTGAGGCCGGGCAGCGTCGTCGAGACCACGCCGATCCGCATCGGCTTGAACGGCGTAACGGAGACCGCGGCCGCCGGCGCCGCGGCGAGCGCAGCCTCGAGCGTGAGGGCTTCAGTCGCAAACGGAATGATCTTGACGGTGGCGACCATGTCGCCGTCGGTCACGGCTCGATAGCGCGGCAAGGTCGCGACGGTGATCGCTTCATCGACCGCGTTGACCCGATCGATGGCCTCAGCCTCGATGACCGCAAGGCCCGCACGCTCGGCAAACAGGTTGACGCGCCCGGTGAACGGCGCCGACAAACGCAGGTTCGCGCCGGCGAGCCGCCTGGCGAGCTTGAGCGCCGCGACATTCTCGTCGACATCGCCCGGCTCGAGCCGCGCCGCCACGACGCTGGTCACGCCCGCCGCCGCCAGCGCCGAGCGGCGCTCCGGGGTCAGGAGGTCGCCCTTCTTGAACGCGACGCCGTCGATCCGAACGCCATGCGCGAGGACCGCGCCCTCGGCCTCGTCGATCGGGGTCAAGCCGAATTTCATGCCGCCGCGCTTTCGGCGCGCAACGGCTTCTTGCGCAGCGAAGCCACGATCTCACCGATGATCGACACTGCGATCTCAGCCGGGCTCACCGCGCCGATGTCGAGCCCGATCGGCGCATGGATGCGCGCGAGCGACGCTTCATCGAAGCCTCGCCCGCGCATACGCTGGAGCCGTTTGGCGTGCGTCTTCCGCGATCCGAGCGCGCCGATGTAGAAGCAATCGGCTCCAAGGGCGATCGCGAGCGCCGGGTCGTCGATCTTGGGGTCATGGGTCAAGAGGCAGATCGCGGTAAAGCGGTCGAGCGGCGCCTCGGCCAGCGCTTCATCCGGCCACTTGGCGATGATGGGGGTGTCGGGAAAGCGATCGGGCGTCGCAAAGGCAGTGCGCGGGTCGATGATCGACACATCGAGGCCGGCGATGCGCGCGATCGGCGCGAGCGCCTGAGAGATATGCACGGCGCCGATGAGCGCGAGGCGCGGCGAGGGCGCCTGGACGGTCAGGAAGTAGTCCTCGCCCTCGTGCGTCACGGGCGCGCTTTTGCCCATGCGCAAAGCCGCCTCAAGTTCCGCGCCAAGCGGATCGGCGTCGACCTTCTCGGCGCGAACGAATCGTTGCTCGCCGTCGGCGAGACGGGTGACGATGGCGCCGGCCCGCCGCTCGCTGCGAGCCGCATTCATCGCCTTGAGGACGTCGAGGCGCATCAGGCGAGCTTCTCGACATAGACCTTGATGCGGCCGCCGCACGAGAGACCGACCCGCCAGGCGGTCTCGTCGGCGACGCCGAACTCGAGCATGCGCGGCTTGCCATCGGCGATCACCTCGGCCGCTTCCTCCACAACCGCGCCCTCGACGCAGCCGCCGGACACGGAGCCGAGAAAATTCCCCTCCGCGTCGATGACGAGGTGCGAGCCGATCGGGCGCGGGGCCGAGCCCCAGGTTTCGACCACGGTCGCAACCGCCACGTCTCGTCCGGCTTGCGCCCATGACTCGGCGGCGGCGAGGACGTCTTCATCTCGAGTCAGCATTCCAGAATCTCCTTCTTGTCCATCCAACCAACGCCTATCGCCTGTCATGCCCGCGAAAGCGGGCATCCAGAAAGGCCTTCGCCTGGAGTCTGGATTCCCGCTTGCGCGGGAATGACAAGATGGCTGGCTGCGATTTCATCTCAAGCGCGTTGCCCTAGGGCGCGACGAAGCCGATTTTACTGTGCGTGCCGTCGCAATAGGGCTTGTTGCTCGAATGGCCGCAGCGGCAGAGCGCCGTCCTCTCGACGCGATTGACCGTGCGTCCGGTCCCGGAAATGATCTCGACCGGGCCCGCGACGCCGAGCGGTCCGTTCGGATAGGGCGTGATTTCGAGCGGCCCGTCGCGCCTGGCGAGCGCGGCGCTCTCTTTCGTCGCCGGCTCGCCGGTGGCGGTGAAGGCCGCCGCGACATGGGAGCCGTCGCAATAGGGCTTGTTCTTGGATTCGCCACAGCGGCACAGCGTCGCGCGGGTTCCGATCGGCGCGCCCTTAAGCACAATCTCCGCGTTGATCGCCACCGGCCCGTTCTCGCGCACCGAGATGGTGTTGACCTTCGGGTTGGCCTCATTGGCGCCGCCGTCATGTCGCGTCACGTGGATCGCCCCGGAGGGACAATTCAATGCGACATATACGAGCGCCTCGGGGCTGGCCGCGTCCGGATCGATCCAGGGTCCTTCGACATTCGCCTTGAACACGCCCGGCTGCGAGAGCACGCAGCGTCGGGCGTGGATGCAAAGCTCGCCGTTGAATTCGATCGTCGCCGACTTGCCCGTGACAGTTTCAATGCTCATCTCCGCCTCCTCCTGCTGGGCGGCAAAATGGACCCGCGCCCGCGGCTCCGCAAGGCTGCGGCTCAAGGTCAACCGGCCGCGAGAAGCCGCGCCCTCGGATCATGAGCTAAATCCTTGGCCTCAGACAGCGCGCGGCAAAGGTCGGCCATGCTGGCGAGGTTGTGGATCGGCCGGAACGAATCGACATAAGGCAGCATGGCGCGAATCCCGCCCGCCTTGGCGGCGAAGTCGCCATAGCGCAGGAGCGGATTGACCCAGATGATGCGCCGGCTCGATTTGCCGAGCCGCTCCATCTCGGCCTTGAGCCTGTCGAGGTTGTCGCGCTCGAGCCCGTCGGTGAAAAGGAGGGTGATCGCGCCTTGAGCGAGCACGCGCCGCGACCAGTCGCGGTTGAAGCGGGCGAGCGCCTCGCCGATGCGCGTGCCGCCGGACCAGTCGACCGCCAGCGCCGAGCAGCGCTTGAGCGCATCGTCGGGGTCGCGGGCGCGCATCGCGCGGGTCACGTTGGTGAGACGGGTGCCGAACAGGAAGGTCGAAACGCGCCGCGTTTCGCCCAAGGCGTGCAGGAAATGCAGAAAGAGGCGGGTGTATTCGTTCATCGAGCCGGAAATATCGCACAGCGCGACAATCGGCGGGGCGCGATCGATGTTTGAGCGAAACTCGAGGTCGATCACGCCGCCGGGCTGCAACGAACGGCGGAAGCTGCGGCGCGCATCGATCCGGGCGGGCCGGCCGCCCGGAGCGAAGCGGCGCGTTCGGCGCTCATCCTCAGGCATGGCGAGCCGGCTGATCGCCTTGCGCGCCTCCTCGATCTCCGCCGCGCTCATCTGGGCGAAATCCTTGCGCCGCAGGATCTCGACGCCGGACATCGTCATGCGGGCGTCGAGTTCAATCGCCGGCGCCTGTTTCGCGTGGTCGCGAGCTGACTTGAACAGGGCGTCGGCGACGCGGCTCGCGCCGGCTTCAGGCGCCTTCGGCTCGGGTTGGCTCGGCGCCTGCGGGGAGAGCATCGCAATCAGCTTTTCGATGAAACCCTTCCGCTTCCAGAAGATCCGGAAAGCCTGGTCGAACAACAGGCTATGCTCGTGCTTCTTGACGAATACGGCGTGGAGCGCGGCGTAAAAGTCCTCTCGATCGCCGAAGCCGGCGGCCTCGACCGCGGCCAGCGCATCGATGACCGCGCCCGGTCCGAGCGGGACCCCGGCTTCGCGCAGCGCGCGGGCGAAGTGAATGATGTTTTGCGCGAGCACGCCGCCCTCGGCGGGTTCGGCTTCCAGAATCGCGCTCATTTCGATCGGCTCGATCTCGCTTGCGACCGCAGACGTCGCTTGCCAGAGATAGGGCCGACCGGGGCGTTTGTCATCGCGCGGCCTCTCGCCGGGGGCCGTCTTCGCTCACGCCGCTCCGAAGCAGGCATGAAAAAAAGCCGGAAGGAAGTCGCCTTCCCTCCGGCTTGAAGCGAGATTAGATCGGAGCGCTAAAGGCTCAGAACTTGTAGTTGACCGCGGCGCGGAAGATCGACGCGTTGTAGCTGATGTGGCCGCTCGCATAGACGTCCGGGAAGAACGCAGCCGCAGCCGCGTTTCCGACCGTGGTGAAGTTGCTCGAGCCAAGGTCGGCGTAGAGATACTCGCCTCTGATCGTCCAGTTGTTGGTGAGAGCGTATTCGACGCCCGCGCCAGCTGTCCAGCCGACACGCGAGGAACTCGGATTGCCGGTCCAAAGAGCGCCCTCAGTGGCGTCAAAGGCGCTGAAATTCGCGCTTCCGCCGCCATAGGCGACGCCGCCCGTGGCGTAGATCATCAACCGATTGTCCGGCGTGACGACGAAGCCCACGCGCGCACGCGTCGTGCCCAGCCAGTCGAGACTGGCCTTGGCGTGCACGGCCAGCGTATCGCCGGTGAGAAGGCCCGCTCCCACAAACGGCGAGCTGACGGAGTCGAACGACTTGCTGACGGTCGTCCCTTGGAAGTCGGTCTCGATGCCGAGCACGAAGGCTCCAGTTTGCCAATTGTAGCCGGCCTGACCGCCGCCGATAAATCCGGCGCTTTGCGATCCGAGCCCGCCCGGGAAATAGTTCGCGAGCGGGAAGGCGAATGTCGAGGGGACGAACAGCGCCGCCGAACGGCTGCCGCTCGGCCAGATGCCGCCGGCGTTGAGACCGACGTAGAACCCGGTCCAGGTGAACGGAGGCGGCACGAATACCGGCGCCGGCGCCTCTTTTCTGGTCGGAAGATCCGCTGCTTGGGCCGCCACAGTCCCCACGGCCGTCAACGCCGCAATCGCGACGCCCTTAAGCCAATAATTGGTCATCTTGTCGTCTCCGTGATGTTACGCGACGCCATACGGTTCACGCGAGCGCCCCGCCGCTAATAACAATGCCGGCACTATAGGATTCCGCTCCACTTGAGTCCACCCGACATTCGCAGTCGCTAGGTATTTATGGCCCAATGTGGCAAAATCGCCACAGATTCGGGCGCTTGTTGTTAACTTAGGCTTAATCAAGCGACCAGACTGGCTAGAAGCACCGCGATGACGCCGGTCAGGAAAATGCCGTCGAAGGTCCCGGCGCCGCCGATCGACGCGACCGACGCTCCGAGGCTGCGCAATTGCCCGAGGTTGAGCAGATCGGCGCCGATCAGCACGCCGA